>ERZ1048686.209-NODE-209-length-64166-cov-35.108047_pt1 | contig 64166 bp, 58 predicted proteins | sample MGYA00383099_ERZ1048686 | MGnify/ENA primary metagenome ERZ1048686 (study PRJEB29581, sample SAMEA5548369) | metagenome | biome: marine; feature: coastal; material: water | depth 25 m | study: Short-term variability in the microbial, nano- and picoplankton... | reverse complement strand
ATGCGACATCTTCGATGGGTTCTTCAGCTTTCTTCCAGCCTCCGAAGCCAGGCTCCAGGTGGGCGACATCAGTAAATCCCATTTCCCTTAGTGCTTTGGTTGCGAAGACGCTGCGGCCGCCACCGGCACAAAATACGACAGTGCGACGATCTTCCTGAAAGTAGTCGCGATAATAAGGGCTCGCGGGACTTGCCCAAAACTCCAACATACCGCGTGCGCAGTGAATTGCGCCCGGAATTGTCCCAAGGTCAATGGTTTCCTGTATTTCCCGAATATCGATGAGCAGTAAATCCTTGTTGCTTGCCATCTCGGCTTTAAGTTGGTCGACGCTGAGATTTTCAATATCGGCTTTTTCTTTCTCCGCAAGCTCAAAAATATTAACAATAGGCATGGTGTTGTCTCTCTCTGGAATAACGACGGATAAGTTGGTTGTCCAACAAACGGTTTCATATACTACGAATGTTTTAAGTTTTACTCAAATGAGCAAGATATTTCGCCTGTAGCGCTTGCTGGAAAGGTTGTCTTCTCAGAGGTAAGTTATTGTCCCATTAATGTAAATGAAACTGTTTGGAGCAATCTATGATGGATGACTATTCAAAGTTTGACGCGATTGAGTTGGCAGCTTTAGTCAAAAATAAAGACGTTACTGCGAGCGAGGTTATCGAGGCTGCGATAAGACGCGCTGAGGCTTTGAATCCTGACCTGAATGCGATAGTGACACCGATGTTTGAGGCGGCTTTAGAAGAGGCGAAGGTCTGTGATGCGTCTCCCAATAGTCCACCGTTGGCCGGAGTGCCATTTTTAATCAAAGATTTAACGATGGTGAAAGGCGTTAGATGCACGATGGGCAGTCGGCTCTATGAAGGCTTTGTGCCAGATCACGATGCAGAAATTGTAAAGCGATACCGGCAAGCGGGCTTAATCATCATGGGAAAATCAAATACACCCGAAGTTGGACTTGCAGCGACGACCGAATCCGTCATGTTGGGCAATTGTAAGAATCCGTGGGATCTAACGAGAACACCTGGGGGTTCCAGTGGTGGGGCTGCTGCGGCTGTTGCGGCAGGAATTTTACCTGCGGCGCATGCAAGCGATGGTGGGGGGTCTATAAGGATTCCAGCATCTTGTTGTGGGCTTGTCGGACTTAAACCAACTCGGGGTCGCACACCGCTCGGGCCTGACGTAGGTGAAGGGTGGGGAAGTATGGCAACGACCCATGTTGTCAGCCAAACGGTCCGAGACAGTGCGCTGATGCTTGACGTGACCCACGGCCCAGCACCGGGAGATCCATATCATGCGCCTCACTTTGAAGGTTCATACCTTGACGTTATAAAAACTGCACCTCGGCAGTTGCGTATCGGGCTAGATATGTCGCCAGCGTCTGGTGTTGGGTCAGCAGACGCCGAGTGTGTTGATGCAATTGCTGCGACCGTTTCGTTAGTGGAAGGGTTAGGACACCGCGTTGAAGCCATACAGCTGGGTCTCAATGAAGCGTTATTTTCTGCTGCTACGCATATTCTGGTTTGTGCAAATGCTGCGAACGCGCTACAAACCCGTGCTCAGGCGTTAGGTCACGAATCGCTATCGTTGGATTTTATCGAAACTAATACGATGAACGCTGCCAACCTTGGCAAGACATTCAGCGCTGAAGAGTACGCTAAAGCTGTTTCCGTGATCCATGCAGCTGGAAGGCAAGTAGAAAAGCAATTTCAGCAATATGATTTGATCTTGAGCCCAACCCTGCTGCAACCGCCTGTGCCGCTCGGCTTTATGGCAACAAATGATGGAGATCAAGACAAGTATGGTCGTCATTTCCAGCAGTTTTGGGGCTACACGCATCTCTACAATGCGACAGGAAACCCAGCGGTATCCTTGCCTTTGCACTGGAGCAAAGACGATTTGCCGGTGGGCGTTCAATTTGCCGCAGCTTTTGGTAACGAAGCTTTGCTGCTCCAAATCTCTGCTCAACTTGAGCAGGCCAGCCCCTGGAAAGACCGGCGCCCGGTGCTTTAACAGTCGTTGGTGCCTCGGTCATATGGGGACTGGTGTATTAAAGCGTCCAACCTTTTTGTGCCAGTCAAGATTGGCAGTCGGTAGAATGAGACTTTGGTGAGGGGCAGGTTTTAATCATCAGGATCACGCTAGTGCCAATCATCATCAGTATGCCGCCTGCTAGTTTCAGGCGGATATCGTCAACCGCGAAAAAAATTGAAGCACCGCCGGCGCCCAGCATCGAAATGATCGCGACGTATTTTGTACGAAGGTTGATGCAGTGGTGAGTTTCCCAGTTGAGAATAATGGGGCCAAAAAGTTTGCTGTTGAGCAGCCAGGCATGCCATTTCTCTGAGGACCTGGCGAAGAACCAAGCTGATAGCAGCAAAAATGGGGTGCCCGGTAATATCGGTAACACAAAACCTAATAGCGCGAGTGCAAGGAAAAAGAATCCCAGTGGTTTCAGAAAAGATTCTTTCATAAATAGTGAGCTCTTGTGCGTAACAAGCAAAGCCGCATTTAGTAAAAATTACCTTTAGTGTCGATCTTTTCGGCGCCGGTATCATTGCGCACCTGCGCGAGTTCCTTGCGAGCCATTCGTGTCATAAAGCCGCTATCCTGACCGAGCGTGACCATGTGAAATCCCTGTTCGAGATATCTTTTTGTGTATTCGACGCTACCTGTATGAATCCCCGCTCCAATGCCGTGTTTCTTTGCCGTTTCGAAAATTTTCGTCACTGTTTGGACGTGCAATGGATCGTTATTGTCGCCGGTAGGTGCCAAACCAAGTGCATACGCCAGATCGGATGGTCCGATATAAACGCCATCGACACCAGGTGTTGACATAATGTCATCAAGATTTTGCAAAGCTTCTTCGGTCTCAATCATCACGATGCAGGCCAATTCTGAATTTGCTTCCTGAGCGTAGCCAGCGCCGGCATAAACCGACGCTCTGAGCGGGCCAAAAGAACGGTTTCCCTCGGGTGGATAACGACAAGCGGCGACTGCGCGCTCGGCTTCCTCGCGATTATTTACCATGGGAACAACGACGCCATAAGCGCCTGCATCGAGCGCCTTCATGATTTCGTAGGGTTCGTTCCATGGCACTCGCACGAGTGGGGTGGTGTCAGTCGTTGAGATTGCGGGAAGCATAATTTTAATGTCGTTGTAATCAAGCATGCCGTGTTGCATGTCGAGACAAACCCAATCGAATCCTGCATTGGCCATAGCCTCTGCAGAAAAGCTTGAATCTAGACCAAGCCACGCACCGATCGTTTGTTTATTGGCTCTGATAGCGCGTAGAAAATGGTTTGGTCGCATGAGGCTCTCCCAGATTGAAAAAATCGAATGAAATCAGACAGTGATGATTGTTGTCGGATGTTGTGTTGATTGAGTGACCTTCATGGAACCACAAGCAACCGCGCAGGTTCAAGTTCTTGCTGGCGAATTGATCAAGGATAGGCTGGTTTTCGAATCACGATTGTTGCGCGAGTTTAAATAATACGCTGGATACGAAACCTTTTGCCGAGCGTTCCGAGCATTTTTAGGAGAGATATTTTCATTCCCTAGTGTTTATGTCACTGTGGGTGATCAATAATGATTGTCGCCATGGGGTAGAGTGAGATGCGCGGAATTGATGTTTTTATGGAAAGCTTGGCGCTGCATGGTGTCGACACCATGTTCGGGAATCCTGGCACAACTGAAAACCCGCTGCTGGATAACCTGATAGACCACCCGGCGTTCAAGTATTACGTGACGCTGCATGAGGGTGTCGCCGTTGGGGCTGCGGGATTTTATGCCCAGGCCAGTGGCAAAACCGGCTTAGTTAACCTCCATGTAGCACCGGGGCTCGGCAATGCGTTGGGCATGATGTATGGCGCCCTTAAGTCCAGATCACCGATGATTGTGACCGCTGGTCAACAAGACACCCGAATGCGACTCAGAGAACCCCTATTGTCACACGATTTAGTCGCGATGGCGGCGCCAGTGACCAAATGGAGCGCGGAGCCCAGAGACGCCGATGAAGTGAGTGAGGTGATGAGGCGGGCCTTTCAGATTGCCAACGAAGAACCGAAAGGACCAGTCTTTGTGGCGTTGCCGATCAACGTGATGGTTCAGGAAACCGAACTGAAGGCCCGGACTTCGGGCGAATACCTTCGTGCTACTCAAGCGGAACAACAGGGTGTCGCCCAGATAGTGCAAATGCTGTTGGCATCGACGAACCCAGCGATCGTGGTGGGTGATGACGTTGCAGCGACAGGCTCTGTCCAGTTGATGGTGTCGCTTGCAGAACGAACCGGGGCGCATGTCTATCACGAGGGTTTGAGGGCCCAAAACGCTTTTCCCGGGAAAGATATTCACAACAAGGGCCGTTTGCCATTTGAAGCAGCAGGTATTCGCCGAGTCTTAGCTCCCCATGATCTCATTTTAATGACCGGTAGCCCCGAATTCGAGGAAGTGTGGTTTGATCAAGGCGGCTTAATGCCCGATGGCGCCAAAACGATTCAGTTATGTTCAGCTGCCTCAAGGGCTGCTTTTAAATTCCCTGTTTCACTGTCTCTACTCGGAGATTTAAAAACGAGTATAGACAGTATACTCAGGCACCTGAAGACAACAGCCGGCAAAGGCTATGAGGCAGATTCGATTGCCCGAAACGAGGCATTGGCTATCAAACATCTCGCTAATGTGACGGCATCGGAAGCACGCTTGAAATCTCAGTGGGACTATCAACCCATGACTCCTGCACGAGCGATTTGGGAAATTTCATCGGCCATCCCCGAGGGAACGATAGTCGTAGATGAATCGATTACTGCTTCAGTTGAAATCGCCGCCGGGTTCGATTTTTCAAGCCCTGGTGATTACTTCGGTGGTCGAGGAGGTGGTATTGGTCAAGGCATACCTGGCGCGCTTGGTGTCAAGGTCGCGCATATGGCAAGGCCTGTTCTTTGTACTTCCGGTGATGGTTCGGCGATGTACAGTATTCAGGCGTTGTGGACAGCAGCTCACCATGACCTTGCGATAGTGTTTGTGATATTTTCTAACAAGGAATACAGGGTGCTAAAGCATAATATTGATATTTATCGCAACCGCTTTGGTCAGTCGTCGAACAAACCCTATCCGCACATGGATCTAACGCATCCGATGCTGGGTTTTTCGGAGATGGCTAGGGGCATGGGTCTTGCCGCAGAAAGTGTTGAAGACGCTAACGATTTGGCTGGGGCGATAAAGCGCGGATTCGATTCTGGAAAACCATATCTGATAGAAGTTGCGGTATCCGGAAAGCAATAACCTTTATTCCACCATCCCTTTAAGATAAACCAGGAGCCACTTTGTCGCGACCCATCTATTATGGTTATTGGCTGATCGTTGCCGCTTTTATTGCCCAGTTTGTATCTGTGGGCGCACAGAGTTATGTCATTGGCCCCTTTATGATTCCAATGACAACAGAGCTTGGCTGGACCAGAGCTGAGTTCACGCTTCCCCGAACCATCGGGCAGGTGGTGATGGCGTTCACAGGTTTTTTCATTGGAAGCCTGGTTGATCGAAAGGGTGCGCGAGGATTTATGCTAGGCGGCGTTGTGATTCTCTCGGTTGCGCTCTTCTTACTCTCAAAAGTTAATGCGTTGTGGCAGTGGATATTGCTTAACGGCGTTGTTTTGACGATTGGGGCATCTTTGATTGGAAATTTGGTTGTGAATGTCACCCTGGCGAAATGGTTCGTCGATTTCAGGGGGCGTGCAATTGCATTTGCTGCCATGGGGGTTTCATTTGCAGGGGTGCTGCTAACACCTCTCGCCACCTGGGCGATTGATCTTTACGGTTGGAGGACAGGCTGGCAGCTATTGTCGATTGGTGCTTTTATTTTTGTCGTGCCGACGGCATTGGCAATGCGACGCTCCCCAGAAGATTACAACCTAAACCTAGACGGTAAAAGTGATCATCAGGTGAGCCAGGGTTTTGCGCAGAAAGCTGAAGATGATTTTAACAACTCGATGACGCGCGCTCAGGCGCTGCGAAGTCTGACCTTCTATTGGCTTGTGATTGCGTTTGGTATGTTTGGTATCACCATTCAGGTCATGTTGATTCAGACGGTCCCGTTTATGACCGATGCCGGTTACGACAGAACCACTGCTGCGCTTATGATCACGATTGCATCGGTGCCTGCGCTAGTATCCAAGCCGATATGGGGTTGGTTGATTGATGGCCTGCAACCCAAGCCGCTGGCGTCAATCAGCGCGGCAATTACGGGTGGTTCGTTGTTCGTTATTGTTTATGGCGCGCATGTTGCCAGCCTTCCGATTCTTATCACAGGCTTTGCTGTGCTGGGGTTTGGTTGGGGTGGGATGATCCCGTTACAGGAAGTAATCTGGGCGTCTTATTTTGGTAGGCGATATCTGGGCGGTGTGCGCAGCGCCGCGATGCCGTTTAGCATCATGTTGACTGCGGGAGCACCCTTAGCGACATCCTATTATTACGATGTGTTTGGCGATTATAACGGCGCTATCCTGATTGTTGCAGTGGCAAACATGCTTAGCGCCGTGCTCATCCTTTTTCTCAAAAAACCAAATCAGCCTTAAGTCAGCGCCAAAATAGAGCATTGGAGGGACGAAAAGTGAAAGCGGTGGAATTCGGAACTGTCCTGTTGATATCGGCAATGATATCGAGTCTCTCGCTACCTGTTTTTGGTGCTAACGAGCAGCCAGATGCGTTGAGATGGGACGAAGCTAAACTAGCGGAAGCCGTAAGTTATGTGAAGGCGCAGAAATCCAGCAGTTTGTTAGTGGTTCAGCATGGAAATGTACTGGTCGACATTGAGTGGAAGATTAAAGCGGGTTTTCGTCACAGGGCGATGTCTCACGGGCGTAACAGTGATGGTCGTACTATCGAAGATGTTGCTTCAATTCAAAAAAGTGTTGTTTCCATTTTAGTGGGTATTGCCCAGGCTCGGGGCTTGCTCACTGTCAACAGCCCAGTGTCCACTTATCTTTCTGAAGGCTGGTCCAATGCAGCACCAGAGCGGGAGGAGAAGATAACAATTCAACACCTGTTATCAATGTCCGCTGGCCTATTTCTGAAAGATAAGAAGGCAGAACCGGAACAGCCACCGAGTGGTGAAGAGTGGCATTACAACACCAAAGCCTACAGCTATTTAATCGACGTACTTGAAGCCGCATCGGGAAAAACAATCGTCGATGTGACGAATGAATGGCTGGCAAAACCGCTAGGGCTTAGTGACACAAAATGGTATCAGCGCCCATGGGCATTTTTGCGTGCGGACGCCAACTCAGTCGGACTGCAGACCAGCTCAAAGGATCTTGCTCGTATTGGTGAGTTTATGCTGGGTGGTGGAAAGTCGGACGGTAAACAACTGCTGGGAACGGATTATTTCAATTCGTCGATTCGACCTAGTCAGGAGATGAACCCCGCCTACGGGTATTTGTGGTGGCTGAATGGGCAGCCAGTGTTGGCGGATAATGAACTCAACTACGGGGGTCTTGCGCCGGAAGCCCCTTCTGACATGTACGTCGCACAAGGAGCGCTGGGTAGAAAACTCTACATTGTGCCGAGCATGAACCTGATCGTGGTGCGTCTCGGTGCTCAACCCGAGAGAAACTTTAACCGGGAGTTGTGGCGCAGGATTATGTTGGCGTCAGGGCAAGGAGTGATGTGCGGTAACTGTGAGCTGCCTGTTGCCGTAAGCCCCTCAACCGCAATGACGCACACCGGCGAGTATATTTCTTGGCGAGAACACATCATTGATGATCCGACCAAGGGAGTGAGTGATCTCAGCGGCAGCGACGGTCTCTCTATGGGTGATCTTGATAATGATGGACATGAAGACATCGTGTCGGTTCATGAATCGGACACTGTCTATGATGGCAAACCAATCGGGCATGTCCGGATCGCGTGGGGCGGATCAGACCCTGAGACCTGGGCACTGTCGACGCTTGCCAGTGGGCACGAAGCTGCAGCGGCAGAGGACGTGAGTCTTGGCGATGTCAACGGCGATGGTTTTCTTGATGTGGTTGTCGCCTGCGAGTTGGCACACCTTATCTATTTTCAGAATCCCGGCAAGGATTTTCGTAATAAGGTCTGGCCGCGAGTGATTCTCGAGGTTAGCAAAAACAGAGGCTCATACATTCGCGCCTTTCTCGCTGATTTTGATGGTGATGGCTACCCTGAAATTGTCGCTGCTAACAAGGGAGAGCAAAGTCCCGATCTAAAAAGCCCGCCGCAAAAAAACATATCGCTTTATCTGCCCGGTACCGATCCCCTTGATTCGGCAGGCTGGCGAGAGCAAGTGCTAGGGCAGGTCGGGGTGCCTATAAACTCAGAGCCTGTTGATCTGGACGGCGATGGCGATCTGGATATCGTGGCGGGTAGTCGTGCCGAACGTCGGGTGTTGTGGTTTGAGAACCAAGGTAAGCTGAAATTTAAAGAACACAACATTCTGCTGCCTGATGCGCCGGAATCACTGGCAATCACTGGTTTCAACATGGATTACGCTGATCTCAATGAAGATGGCCGGTTAGATATACTGTCTACGGCATGGCCGGGTTGGCTGGTCCTGTTGACTCAACCCGAAGATCCTAGTGATCACTGGGGGTTCTCGGTGATTGGCAAGGCGAGTCCTGACCAGCTCGTGAGTGTCAGGTTTGGTGACATTGATGGTGATGCTGACGTTGATATATTTGCGGGTGCCTACAGTCGAGGTGCAAGAGACAGTGATGGTCCTTTAGTGTCAGCGGATGACCCTGTCGGTAGAATCATGTGGTTTGAAAATCCGGGCCCTAGCAAAAACAAGAATGGTAAAAACGCGAGTGAAGGTGGCTGGCAGGCGCACGATATTGCTCGACCAAAACGAGGAATGTACGACAAGTGGCTGTTCAGAGACCTGGATCAGGACGGTGATCTGGACGTTTTAGGTACAAGAGGGAATAGCGAACCGTATGACGGGGTCATCTGGTTAGAACAGATTCGTAGCCGCCATCCTTTGCAAACATTCACCCCGGCGAGAATAATCGATAGTCAACAACTCGCATTACCCAAAAAAGATCTTTGAGCGTTCGGGTTTATTGACCGAAGGTCAATTCGGAAACATCATCGTTGGTCTCGTTCTCAGAGACTTGAGTTGACAGTTGATCTCTCAACCAGCGAATCAGGTCTGACCACATGGTATTGATATTCTGTGCCGAGGGCATGATGCCCGCGGAGTCCAGCTCAACGGTGACGATGGGCACCTCGAGATCAAGCCCCGCATAGTTGCCCAGCGAGCCGGGGAATACCCCTAGATCACGCAGATATAAACTGCCAAGCTTGTCTGGCGCTGTGGGCGGACCATCGTAGTCTACCAGGTGGTAGGGTGCATGCATGGAAATGATGACATCTGGTTTAAACGTGTCAATTTGGTTTACCAGCCATTTAGTTTCTGGCTCACTCGCGGGTGCTGAGCCAGGATAGCGGCGAGGATTACTATGCGTTTTATTGCGCCAATGCGCGATAGCGTGTTTTTCCCAAGCTGTTGTAGGAAAGTTTCTGTTCAAGTCAACACCGTTGTGATTTTGCCGCTGAGACTTTTTTCGTAGCAGCCCATCAGGGTTCATGGTGGGTACAAATCGCCAGTGAAATAGTCCTGAGTGATGCTCGTCTAGAATACGCATCCATTTGAACAAAATGGAGACAGAAGAAAACTCATCACCATGAATACCGCCAATAACAAGTACTCGCCCTAGTGGTGATTTGCCCGCGAGCGGTGGGAAGTCTCTATATGCCAGTGACCTGCCCTCGAGGCTGAGGTCCGAATGAGTCAGTTGCTGCTGCAGGCAGTCATCAATACTAACACTCCCCAGTTTAGAACCAATTTCTTCGCAGAGCTTTGTCGAAGCAGCATGACCCTCGTCTGTTTGTGCAGGCGCTTTGTAAGGGATATCAACAGTATGAATCTCCAGCGCTTCTTCTGGCGTGGGTTCTGAGCGCTGCTGGATACTAATTTTGACAGGCGCACTGGGTTGTAGGAGAGGTTTTACCTCCTCCGGGCTACTTTCTTGCTCTGGTGTTGAAGCGCAGGAGGCAAGTGTTGCCAGCATAAAAACCTGAATAACGGGTCGGCAGAGGTTTTTTGTTAGGTGCATGCAGATCAACCGTTTCCTTCAAAGAGTATTTTCCACTCACCGTTATCGAGGCGTCGCCATAAAAGTTGTTTCCATCCGCGCCAGCTAAAGTTGCTGCTCTGATAGTCTTGATAGAATCGACTCGATACTAGGTTTTCTTCCCCGGGATAGGCAATGATGCTTACTTGGCTGAGCTTTACGCTGATGTATCGCTTTGATTTATTGATCCGCGTCTTATAGGTCTTCCATTGTTGAAGATTCCGCCTAGCATCAGTGAAATCCGGATGGTAATGATTGAGGTACGCGTCATTGTTGTTGGCTGACCAGTCTTTTTGCCATTCATTGAGCGCCATTATTAAATCGTTAGAATATTGTTGCGCTTCCTGTGGTAGCCAATCCAGTTTCTCTGAAAGTACAAAAGTACTTTCTCCAGTCTTGATATATGCCTTGAAATTGTCGAGGACCGCGTTAGACACAACAACACAGCCGTCGCTATCCAATAAAGGGCGTTCGATCACACCTTTAGGTAGCCCGTGCAACCAAATTCCGTGCCCTGTGCGCTGCTTTATCCGATCCCAGTTGTTGGGGTAGTTCAGGGGGTATGCCCCTGTTCCATATTTATCTGTTAGCTGATCGTCGGTTAGGAAAGATGTGATTTTGTAGATTCCCACAGGTGTTTTCAGGTCTCCCTCAACCTTTTTACCGAAACCCGCCTTGCCGATCGAAATGGGAACGGAGCTTCGAGTAAAGTAATAGCCGGTTTCTGTCCGCTCTAGCAAATGTAATATACCTGCACCTAATTCAGCCCAAAACAGATAGGGTGAGTCTTGATCATCGTATATCAAACCTGCTGGCATGCCCTGACCCGGTAAGGCTGTCGTGTTGGCGTTTGATAATAGCGGGGCAGACGTCTCTGGTTGGGCTTGAGCACTGCCAACTTGAAGTAACAAAAATATTGCCGTTAGCAGAAAGCTGCCAAACGAACATTTTGTCCTGATATTGCGAGATAGTTGTTTTAAAAACAATTTGCAGATCTATTGGTTGCGGTCTGTTTAAGGAGCGTTATTAAGCCATTGCAGATGTAAATTCACAAGATTTGAAATGGCGAGGCGTTTTTATCGCTGCGTACGAAGTGTATTTAACGAACTGGATGCAATTAAAGTCGAATACCCTGTGATTGATTATGGCACCGAGGAAAGGAAAAGCGCCTATGTACGTAATAGTTGTAAAGTTTTTGGGGGAAACCCACGGTCATTGAGTAATACTAATTGATGAGAATCATCGAATAGGTTCGAAAACCTGCTATTGATAATATCGAGCGAATAATTGGCTGGCATCTAGATTGTTGGGTCGATCAGAGCACAGCGGACTTGAATCTCTTTGAAAGTGTCAGTAGCCTGTCGCCCTCATTTCCTGACGAACATTAAAATGAACTCAGATAGCAGTACATCCGATACAGGCCATAAAGCTTCTGCCGTGTTTGACTTTATTGTTTACGAAGTCAAAGAAACACTGGCATTAATTACGATCAATCGTCCTGAAAAACACAATGCTATTTCACTGCAGACCCTGAGTGAGTTGCAGACTGCTGTGGGCTTGGCTGCGGCTGACGAAGCGGTGCGGGTCGTTGCGATTACTGGGGCTGGAGGCAGATCATTCGCTTCTGGTTCCGACCTGAATGAGGTCATGCATCGTGATCTGAAAAAAGCGATGGAACCTATTATTCAGGGTTTGGCTCAGCAACTTGAAGAGTTACCTAAATCGACCATTGCAGCGATAGACGGGATCTGCATGGGGGGTGGTCTCGAAATCGCACTTGGTTGCGATATGCGTATTTGTGCAAAAGGCAGTCGTTTTGGTACACCAGAAGGAAAGCTCGGCATTATTCCTGGTGGCGGCGCTACAGTGCGACTGCCAAGGATTGTTGGTCGCGGCTGGGCCATGGAAATGATGTTGATGGGTGAGCCCATCAGCGCAGAGCAAGCATTACAAATTGGGCTAGTCACCTGTGTGACTGAAACCGACAACTTGATGACCGAGCTGGAGCGTCGTGCAGCGCATCTGGCAACATTTGCACCATTTGTGCCTCAGTTTATGAAACTGATGGTGCACAAGGGCATGGAAGGTAGCAAAGAAGCAGCTTTAGCGATGGAAAAAATGGGTCAGGGCGCTTTATTGCAAACGGAAGACAAAAATGAAGGGATCGATGCGTTTCTCACCAAGCGCAAGCCAGTATTCAAAGGCAAGTAGCCTACGCGCTGCTTGCAATCAGATCCGTCAGCTTTTCTACCCAGACTGGGTTGTCGTTCAAACAGGGAATTAAAGTGAGAGACTCACCGCCGTGTGACTTGAAGGTTTCTGTTCCTTCGAGTTCGATCTCTTCCAGAGTTTCCAAACAATCACTCACAAATGCCGGACATAGCACTAACAAATTCTTTACGCCGGCATTGGCTAGTTCGATCAAAGTATCGTTCGTGCTCGGTTCGAGCCAGCGTGCGCGGCCAAGGCGAGATTGAAAGGCTATCGTGTATTGCTCCTGCTTCAAACCTGTTTCTTTCACAAAACACTCAGTTGTCTTGAATACTTGATGACGGTAACAGGTCTCGTGCGCGGAAGAAGAGACGCTACAACAGTTTTCCTGTTTCAGACAATGACTGCCGGTAGGGTCTGTCCCAGTGATGTGCTGCTCGGGCAATCCATGGTAGCTAAACAAGACATGATCATAACTTTCTGGTTCGCTGATCCAAGGCTCAGCGCTACTAACCAGTGCTTCAATATATTCTGGTCGATCATAGAAAGGCTTCAAGGTTTTCAGTTTGATTGACAGAGCATGTTTCTTCAGAACACGTTCGGTTTCAGCAATCGTTGTTGCTATCGTACTTTCGGCATAGTGTGGATAGAGTGGCACCAACAGTATTTCATCAATGTTTGGGAGGCTGCTGAGTTCAAGCACCTGAGACTCGATGCTCGGTGTGCCGTATCGCATTGCCATGCCAAGTGGGACGCTGTTCGTTGCTTTAAGCGCCGCGAGTAATTTCATGGAAAGCACGATAAGGGGTGAGCCTTCACTGGTCCATATACTTTGGTAGGCGCGCGCGGAAGCCTTGGGTCGAAATGGCAGAACAAATAAACCAACGATCAGACGTCTTAGTATCCAGGGCAATTGAATGACATAGGGGTCCATCAAAAATTGATTCAGGTAGCGTCTTACTGACGATACATCTGCGCCACTGGGCGATCCTAGATTTACTAGCAATACAGCCCTATTATTTCTTTTATCCATTACTTTGCAGGTCAGCCTTTCATTCGCTCGTTTTTAGGATCATAAAAGCCGCCTAGCCTGACCTCAATTGGGTATCGTTCACAGGCAACCTCTATCTCGAATTCTCTGCTTGCAAGAAATTGACCGTTTATGCCATCCGAGTGTTCTAGCGAAGCGATGCCTAGACTCTTGTTGACACGAAAGCCCCAAGCGCCAGATGTTGTTAATCCGATTATCTTGCCGTTACAAAATATAGGTTCGTCGTGTAAAAGCAGAGGCGCATCATCGCTTGTCAGCGCAATTGTGACAAGCCTTTTTGACTGCTTGCCTTTTTTTCCAGTCAGTGCGGCTTTACCGATGAATTCATCTTTATCCATATCAACAGCAAAGCCGAGACCGGATTGGTAAGGATTAATTGAATCATGGATATCGTGACCCCAGTGTTTGTATGACTTCTCAATCCGACATGCGTTCATGGCGTGAAAACCGGCGTTGGCTAAACCAAGGTCCTGTCCCTCTTGTTCGATACGACGGAATATTTTTTTCGCATTCGTTCGATCGAAATAGAGCTCGTAACCAAGCTCACCGACATAGCTCAGCCGATTTGCGCGGAAGCTTATGCCGTCCTCCTCAAAAAAGTGTGACTTGTAGTAGGGCAGCATACTGTCGCTTACATCCTGTCGAGCAATCCGGGACAACAAACTCCGTGACTTTGGTCCCATGATGCCAAGCATGAAGGTCTGCTCGGTTCTGTTATCGACGGTCACGTGATAATTAACAGCGTGTTTTTGCAGCCAATAAAAGTCTCTGAGTTCTGAAGCACAAGCGCTGACTACCATGAACTCATCTTTGGCGATACGTGTGGCAGTTACATCAGCTTCAATGCCGCCCCTCACATTCAGCCATTGTGTGTAAACGATTTGCCCCGGCGATACGTCCATATTGTTCGCTGAAATATAGTTGAGCAAGGTAAGCGCATCGGGTCCCTTGACGTTGTATACGGGATAGGACGCCTGATCTATCAATGCAACATCATTGCGTATCGATTGACATTCTTCAGCACATCCAGGGAACCAGTTAGGTTTGCCATACGTGTATTGGTATTCAGGTTTTACATCTCTGGCATACCAGTTAGGTCTTTCCCAGCCACCGAGTTCTCCCATGACCGCATTTTTTGCAAGAAACTCCTTATGCAGTGGGCCGTGCCTAATATCCCTAGCAGTTTCATATTGTCGGTTTGGCCAATGCATTGCGTACAGCAGTCCCAACGATTCCCGGGTTCGTTCGACTAAATATTTTTTTTCACTCTGGAATGGAAAAGTTCTTCGGATGTCCACGTCCCAAAGATCCATCGGCGGGTGCCCCAACTTTATCCAGTCCGCAAGCACTTTACCTGCGCCACCCGAGGATTGAATCCCGATAGAATTAAATCCGCAGGCCACAAAAAGGTTCTTGAGCTCGGGCGTTTCTCCCAACAGGTATCTATCATCAGGCGTAAAACTTTCGGGACCATTGAAAAACAGGCTGACGCCTGCAGCCTCAAGTGCAGGATATCGATTCAGTGCAGCTTTAAAGATAGGCTCGAAGTGTTCGAAATCATCCGGAAGAGAATCGAATTCAAAGTGTTCCGGGATGCCATCCATGCCCCATGGTTTGGCGACAGGTTCAAAGGCCCCCAAGAGTAGCTTTCCGGCATCAACCTTGTAATAGGCGTGTTCATCCGGTACCCGTAGCGTAGGTCGCATTTGTCTGAGCGCGTCGATCGGTTCCGTAACCAGATAAAAATGCTCGGCCGCCTGCAGCGGTATAGAAACATTGTGATTGGCTCCGAAATCCCGCGCCCACATACCAGAAGCGATCACCACTGTGCGGGCCTTGATTGATTCACCGCGCTGCGTGATGGCGCCTGTCACCTTGGTAGAATCAGACAATAACCGCTCAACCGGTTCGTTCTCCAGAATCAGTGCGCCGCCTTTACGCGCGCCTCGCGCAAGCGCCATTGTCGTATCAACGGGATTGGTTTGACCGTCGCCTTCAAGATACACACCACCGACAACAGATTCTGTATTGATATCTGGCCATTGTTCTTTGACAAATGCCGCGTCAATCATCTTGCAGCTAACGCCAAAGGCATTGGCCATGGTTGCCTGTCTTTTAAGCTCTTCTAGCCGTTCGCCATTTAGCGCAAGGCTTAACGATCCGGTCTGCATGTATCCGGTTGCCTGACCTGTTTCCGCTTCCAGGTCACTAAATAGCTCAGCTGTATACTGAGCTAGCCTGGTCATATTCAGGGTTGCGCGTAGCTGACCCACCAAACCTGCAGCATGCCAAGTAGTGCCGCTGGTTAATTGTTTTCGCTCAAGCAAAACAACGTCTTTGATGCCCAGTTTTGTGAGGTGATAGGCAATTGAGCAGCCAACAATGCCGCCGCCAATGATCAGCACTTCGGTCGACGCTGGTAGTCTGGCCATTGTGTTCTCTGGAATCTCTTATCTTGCTTTGAAAGGTGTTATCTTAGCATCGCCCGCACCAAGGTATATAGCGTAGGCTGAACACGAAAATTGACTTAATGCAGGGAGATGCCCATGGAACTTGGAATTTGCGTTGCATCGCATATTAGTGACATTAACTACGTGGTTCGAGCAGAGGCGTTGGGATATAGCCACGCATGGATGGCGGACAGTCAAATGTTGTGGTCCGACTGTTACGCAACACTTGCGCTTGTCGCATCGAAGACAAATAGCATCAAAATTGGTACTGGCGTCGCGGTATCAAGTACGCGACCAGCACCTGTCAATGCCGCCGGTATTGCCACCATCAATGCCATCGCACCGGGACGCACCTTTTTTGGCGTCGGCGCAGGCAATACAGCGATGAGAGTCATGGGTCAACCTCCTCAACGTATCAAGGACTTTGATCGTTACCTGGCAGAAGTTGCACCGCTATTGCAGGGTCAAGAGGCAATGAATGGCGTGACCGAATCCCATAGCGGGGTGCCGATACGACACATTATGTCTGACAAGGGCTTCGTTAACTTTGATGACAAGATTCCTATGTATGTGTCCGGGTTTGGACCCAGATCCCTTGGCTTAGCAGGAAAACATGGCGACGGTGCGGTACTGGCTTTCGCTGCAAACTCAGGTGGCATGGAGGCCATGTGGTCGATGATCGAAAAAGGCGCACAGGATGCTGGACGAAAGATTGCGCGAGACAAGTTTTACACTTCTGCGCTAACAACAATGGTTGTGCTTGATGAGGGCGAAGCGGTTGATTCGGAGCGGGTGAAGCATGAGTGTGGTGCCTTTGCGATGGCAGCGGTGCATTATGCGTATGATCAATTACGCAACTTTGGTCATCAGCCTCCAAATTACCTGGCGGGTATATGGCCAGAGTATACGGCGATGATGGCACAAGTGCCGGAAGACAGAAGGCACCAACGGATTCATGCGGGCCACAATTGTTGGGTATTGCCGGAAGAGGAAAAGTTTGTCACCAAAGAGGTGATTCAAGCGAGTTGCCTAGTAGGTACTCAGGATCAAATATTGGGTCAACTTGACGAGCTGGATCGCGCGGGACTGGACCAAGTGATGCTGTTGCCACCTTTTGATCCTCGTTTTGAGGTCATTGAACGTGTCGCCAGAGACATTATTCCGCAGTTGCGCTAACTTTTGAGTTGATGCAACTATCGCGCTCTGCGCCGCCAGATTGCTGAAAAGCCGAAGCCTACCACCAGCACTGCAAGGAAATAGACACTGGGTAGTACGGCGATGTCGACCCGCTCGAGCACTGTGGTGGCGATCAGGAAAGCAACGGCGAGATTTCGAATTGAACCTTCAATCGCGATGGTTGCGCTATCTGTCGGGGTCATACCAAGCATTCTCGAAACCCAATATCCGGTCGCCAGAGCAGTTAAACAGAGGCCTATAGACCAGGGTAATGCCTCTGTAATACCAACGCCTAAGCTATCCCAATTTTCGATAAGTATTAAAATCAAGACGAGATATAGAGATATTTGGGTATATTTCTGCAATCGTTTGGTGTTTCGCAACACAAAATCTTCCTTGTAATGCAGCCAAAACATGCCGATGCCTACAGGGAGAACCACAAGTAAAAACAGTCGCAGCAATGTATCCATCACGGGAAGCTCTATCGACCCGGAAAGATCAGGCATGAGATACCCAAACGCCCAAAAAAATAGCGGCACCGTAACAAAAGATAGAACACTGGAGACTGAGGTAAGAAGCACTGAAAGGGCGATATCCGCTTTTGCGATTAACACCAACACATTCGAGAAGCCGCCGCTTGGACATGCGGCAATCAGTAAAATTCCGATGAGAAGTGGTTCGGATAGCGGCAGATCAAAAGTGAAAACAACGAGCACAAGACAAATAGCAATGAGTGGAAACGTGAATGTGTGAACGAGCGTGCCGATGACCGGAACCTGTGGTTTTTTCAGAAATTCGACGAAATGCTGAACGCGAAGTTCGATGCCAATTGCCACCATGGCCAATAAAACCGCGATCGGTAGCAGATGCGCTTGGGCGCTAATGACACCAAACATATGACCAAACCTGTTCGAGCTAGCACCACGTATTAAAGCGCTTATCGGGTCTCCCGGCTTTGGTGTCGAGCCGGTTAAAAGCTTCCCTATCTTTCGGTTGAAAATAGCCAGGGATGCGGTCTGGCTCACGCATAATGCCTTTATCGAGACCGGAAGCCAAGCGCCTGATTTGACTTAAGTGCGACCAATCAGGCATACAGGTATTAGAAACTTGACATGATGAGAGGTCGTGTATGAAGGATGTGCAAACTGGCGGTTGTCGTTGTGGCGCTACGCGTTATGAAATAACCGGATCGCCGGTTACTCAGCTGATGTGTTTTTGCAGTGATTGCCGGGCCTTCACAGGATCAGATGCTTTTGCCGCGTACATCGTCAAACAGGTAGACTTTTCACCGACAGAGGGAAGCCCAAAGTTCTACGCAACGGTAGCCCGCTCCGGACGAGCTGTGAAACGCTATTTTTGTGACACCTGCGGCTCGAGTCTCTGGGCCCAGCTTGAGATCGGCCTAGTGAGTGTTGCCGGTGGTTCGCTCGATGATGTCGAGCTGTTTCAACCGGTCAGGACAAATTTGGCTGATGAAGCACCCGCATGGGCGCGCATACCCGACAACCTCGAGGCAGGATAAATGGCAATTCAAATAGATGAAATTACACCCAACATCGGTGCCGAAGTTAAAGGAATAGATCTTGCAAATCTTGACGACAAAACCTTCTGTGAAATCGAGACGGCTTTCGCGAAGCATCATGTTCTCGTTTTTCGCGACCAACTGTTGTCTCGCGACCAACACAAAGCTTTTGGGCGACGTTTCGGTGACATGCACATTCATCCGTCAAAGCGTAACGGGTTGAGCGACCAAGCAGATAAGGAACTCTTTATTATCGATGTTCAACCCGATGCTAAACAAGCCAACGGCGAGGCTTGGCATGCCGATGTGACATGCGAAGAAATTCCACCACTCGCGTCGCTGTTGTATGTCACCAAGGTTCCTGAAAATGGTGGCGGCGATACAATGTTCACCAACATGTGCGAGGCTTATAATGAATTATCTCAGGCGATGAAAGATTTTCTTCTTGATAAAACGGCGTTTCATGACGGTGAAATTGATCTGGCGAATTATGGTGTTAGGCTAAGGGTCGGGCAGAGTTATCCTCAGTCGAGTCATCCAGTTATTATTAAACACCCGGTTACAGGTAAGGCGATTCTCTATGTTAACAAGAGCTTTACATCACATATTGAGCAGCTAAAAAAATGGGAAAGTGATGCTGTTTTGACAGGGCTGTATGATTTTATTGAAAGTAATCTGAGAACCCAGTGCAGAGTGAAATGGACAACTAATACGTTAGTTATGTGGGATAACAGAAGCGTTCAGCATCAGGCGATTCGAGATTATGTTGGCTATGCCAGATATGGAGAGCGAGTCTCAATAGTGCCGAAAGAAAAACCTATTGCTTACTTCCAAGGGTGACCAGAATAGTTGGGACACCGCATCTCCTTCACATTTTCGTTTAGGGATAACTTCTAGGATTACATTGTGGTGACTCAGACAGGCGCTAATTGCTCAATCATGGTTTCGCGCATTTTGAATTTTTGAATTTTACCAGTCACCGTCATTGGAAACTCATCTACAAAACGAACGAGCGATGGTACTTTGAAGTGTGTAATCTGATCTCGACAAAAAGACTTAACGTCCTCCTCATTTAGCGTTGCGTTTTGCTTTAGCTGAACCCAAGCGCAAACGATTTCACCATAGCGTTCATCAGGAATACCAAAGACCTGTACTTCCTGTATATCCGGGTGGGTGTATAGAAACTCTTCTACTTCCCTTGGGTAGACATTTTCACCGCCGCGAATAATCATGTCCTTGATTCGGCCGACAATCTGAACGTACCCTTCTTCGTCCATTTCAGCGAGGTCTCCCGAGTGCAACCAGCCGGTGGCATCGATCGTTTCATTGGTTCTTGCTTCGTCATCCCAGTATCCCTGCATAACTGAATAACCACGGCAGCAAAGTTCGCCCTTGTCTCCCAAGGGCACGACACGGCCACTCTCATCAATAATCTTAATTTCCTGGTAGGGGCCAACTCGACCAACGGTTCCACAACGTTTTTCGGCAGGTGCGTCGATGTCTGTCATATGGTTCACGGGGCTGGTTTCGGTTTGACCGTACATGATGGTAATTTCGCTCATGTTGAGTTTGTCGATGACCTGATGCATCAACTCAAGTGGGCATGGTGCCCCGGCCATGACACCGGTTCGAAGGGTTGAAAGCTCGTATTCGCTAACATTCGGTAAATCGGTTTCAGCAACAAACATGGTAGGCACGCCGTGTAAGGCAGTGCACTTTTCCTCAACAACAGTCCTGAGCACAACATCAGGGTCGAAACCCTCGTCGGGAAATACTGCACAGGCGCCATGAGTCATGCAGGTGAGGTTACCCATCACCATGCCAAAACAATGGTATAGAGGAACGGGAATACAAAGCCGGTCTTCTGAAGTGAAGCGCATGCCGGCGCCTACTTGTAAACCGTTGTTTAATATATTGAAGTGACTGAGGGTCGCGCCCTTGGGGCTACCTGTGGTTCCGCTGGTAAATTGTATGTTGATTGCATCATCAGCCTGAAGTGTTGGTGCAATTTCGGCCATGCGGTCGTAGTGTATATCGTCACCCATCTCGCAAACCTTGTCGAAATTGAACATGCCCGGTGACACGGCATCGCCCATGCGAATCACGGTGGTTAGGTGGGGTAGTTTTTTTGATTTAAGTTCCCCGGGCTCGCAGGTCGCTAATTCGGGAGCCATCTCTTGAAGCATTCGGAGGTATTCGCTGGTCTTGAATTGCGCCGCGGTAATAACGGTTTTGCACTTGACCTTGTTTAGCGCGTATTCCAGTTCGTAGGGACGATAAGCGGGGTTGATGCACACCATAATGGCGCCGATTTTGGCGGTGGCAAATTGCGTGAGGCACCATTCAACACGATTTGGAGACCATATCCCAACTCGGTCGCCAGGCTCGACGCCGAGGCTAACAAGCCCCGCTGCAAGCGCATCGATTCTGGATTTGTATTCCGAGAAGGTCCAACGAATATTCTGGTGCCGAACAACCAGCGCTTCTTTGTCAGGATAGGTTGCAGCGATACGCTCAACGCAAGCACCTATTGTTTCGTACAGCAGAGGCTCATTTGCCTGACCGCATAGATAGCTTTGGCCTTTTGGCAGATTGTTCATAAGTATCTCCGTTTCGATATCTTTAAGGTGTTACTTTTCTTTGCATGCTGCAGACATTTTAAGCAAAAGCGGTTGGCTTTGGCGAAACGTCATCGTTTGCCATGAGCGCGTTGATCAATCGTTCATTCATGTCAGCACGGAGCGCCGATGATTCTGTGAGATTATTCATTTCATCAGGATCGTTTTTTAGATCAAAGAGCTCAGCGCCTTCATAACCCTGATAGACAGTCAATCTGGTTTCCTCGGTGATCAGCGTTCGCATTCTCAACGGCGTGCCAACATGAAGAATATCATTGAGCTGATCTTCCTCGATTAAGATCTCATCCCGAATCGTTGAGGCGGGATTCTTGAGTAGTTCGCTGGCATCATGCCCTTGCATCCCGTGAAACGCCTCTAGACCCGCTTGGGCCAGCAATGTGGGGCCAAGATCAAGAGATGAGATCAAGCTATTAGAGACCCCGGCGGGCATTGCGGGGACATCAATGAGTAGTGGTACCCGGGTACAACCCTCATAGTGCATGGCGCCCTTTAGCATCACACCATGATCGCCAAACATATCGCCGTGGTCACTGGTAAACACGACGATTGTGTTCTCTCGCAAGTCTAAAGCATCAAGCTCGCCGAGAATCTTTCCAATGCCATCATCGATCATTGAAATCATACCGTATTCTTTAGCAGCCATTTCACGGAGTTCGATTTCCGTTGGGGCGAACATATTCACACCTCGGCGAAGACCAGATGCCCCTTCCTTGATGACTCTTTGGTAGTGGGGAGCTGAGTCTTGGTGTTTATCGCCGTAGCTTGCTGGCATGACATAGTCGTCGGGGGAGTACATATCGAAGTATTTCCCCGGAGGTGTGAAAGGGTGGTGTGGGTCAGGGTAGGAAACGACAGCCATAAAGGGTGTGTGCGGCTCCTTTGCACGTGCTTGCAGGAAATCTGTAGCGACACGGGTGATGTAATTTGTTGGGTACAGTGTTTCCGGCGTAGATGTCTTCCAGACCATGTGCGATGAAGAGTCGTAAGCTTGCCCGGCCGAACCGCCTTGAATGGCGGACGGTTCAATACCTTGCTGCAGCAGCCATTGATAATAATGGCCGCCACATTGGTCGGAGTGTGCCACGACAAGGTCGACCTCGCCAAAGCCGTAATAGTCGTCTGGCATTTGAACGTGTTCTTTTGTGTGTCTTTTTAGGTCTTCGTATTGATCCCAGCCGGTAGGATAGTGTCTGAGGTCAATCGCATCCCCGGGCTGTAATTTATCGGTCTGCTTTCTCGCGACCGATGCCATGATGTTCATATTCTGGAGATGGCACTTACCGAGGTGAGCTGTATGGTACCCCGCGCGTTTGAAGACTCTTGGAAAAGTTTCCACTCGCCAGTCGAGGGCGATCCCGTTGTATCTCGTGCCGTGCAGCGAAGGCATACGGCTGGTAAATATTGAAGATCGATTGGGCATGCAAATAGGGTTCGCCACATGGGCGCGATCGAATCTCATTGATCTAGCTGCGAGCGCATCAAGGTGTGGTGTTCGGACCGTCGGGTTACCACCGAACCCAGTATGATCCGGCCGATGTTGGTCGGTCATGATGAACAGGATGTTAGGGGAGGTATACCCGGTCATAAAATTGCCCGTTTGAATTTAGCATCTTGTGCTTGGGGGTTTCTTATATCATGAAACGTCAGTTGTATCTGCTTCTCCGGCTCGCTTCTCGGTGCTGACGCGTAACCATGAATGAGTGCTACTGAATCCAACTGCTCGGATGCTAGTTGCAGCAATACTGCGCGACCAGCCCAAGCTCAAAAAGAAGCAGCAAGGAATTTACGGCGTAAAGCCAAAGGTGTGTTTGTGCTTCCATCAAGAACCAATTGGGTTATATGCTGGCGTGAAGATTAGGCCGCTGGTATTTAGCCTTAGTCATGCGACGACAAGTGAGGGCCCGAGCGAGTGGGTCAATTCAATCAAAGGCTTCCTGAAAAAGAAGCCGGGAATGAGTAGAAAGTCATTGTGGATAATTATGAAGAGCCTCTCAAAACGCATCGTATCGCCACGGTCGATGATATTCCCGCGATCATGGGTCTCATGCGATTGGCCATCGCGGAGAACATGAAGTCGTTCCTTTCAGCAGCCGAAATCGAAGCGGCGCAGGAAACAATGGGTGTCGATCGTTCTCTGATAAACGATGGTACTTATTTCGTTATTGAAACAATGCATGAGGGTAAGACAGTAATCATCGGTTGCGGTGGCTGGGGTAAGCGTAGAACGCTATATGGTGGCGATCACACCGCTGGGCGTGATGATAGTTTGAGTGATCCAGTAACTGAAGCGGCGCGAATTCGAGCCATGTACACGCATCCAGAATGGACTCGTCAGGGAATAGGCTCGTTGTTGCTTGACCTTGGAGAGTCGGCTGCCCGCGGTGAAGGGTTTAAGACGATCGAACTGGGCGCGACCGTTCCGGGCGAGCCTCTCTACCTTGCCCGGGGTTATGTCGAGCTTGAGCGAGCAACGACTGTTGCTGCAAACGGATCGAATAATGTGGTGATCAAAATGGCTAAAATACTTTGACCGTCGCGACCGCGCATGACTCAAATATCTGTCTGCCTGCGGCCAGATCTAGCAAATTTTTCATGGCGTTTCTTAAAACGCGCGTATCGCCTGAACTTAGCCGACCTTTACTCTATTTAACGATGAGACGAGACCTAAGTTCTTTCCGTGCGTAATTATCGAGCCCCGCGGCATCAAGATAACCCTCGTAGGATCCGTATCCGTCGAGAACTTCTTGTAAAGCAGCGGTAAGATATTCTTCTCTTACACCAGCAATGACCCGCAGGCTTTTTTCGTCGGCATCTTCGCCATATCTTTCCAGGAACCTAGGTAGCAGGTACTCAAAAAGTTCCTCGGCAGAATTGGTTAACAAATAATCTGTGACGACATCCTTCATAGAGACGCCTAAGGCAAGTTGAATCATCGCTGCACCAAAACCGGTTCTGTCCTTACCTGCCGAGCAGTGTAAAAGGAAACCGTTCTCAACCGCCATCAGCTCTGCAAACAGCTTTCGATAGGCATCCACGTGATCTCGTGCAATCTCTCGGGTAATTTCCCGCATGAATGAAATACGGTCAAGATGGGTTTGGTTCGCGTCCTGAAAACTTGACATCAATTGTGGTGAGCTTCCGGGCGCAATAGGAATATGCACCCTGACCCTGAAGGGTTCCGTTGTCGGTGTTGGTCCATGTTCTATCTCGTCGTCGCGGCGTAGATCACAGATAACACCAATATCAAGAGCAGCGAATACAGCATGGGCTCGCTCGGGTATGTTGGCAAGAGAGCCGCAACGAAAAAGTTTGCCTTTTGCAACTAAGCCGTCAGCAGTCGCGTAACCGCCAAAATCTCGAAAGTTCATTGAGCCTTCAAGTGAAATAAAGCGATTTTGGCTGTTTAATAAATGCATGATTGATCCGTTATTTGTAATGAAAATTGTTCGATGAGTCTCTCGGCGGCACAACGTGCCTATTTTCGACCACAATCCCTCCGTTCACGATAAATTCATCGTGACACACAGTGTGGGTTTGGGCAGTGTTAACGACAGGTTAGGTGTCATGCTTCAGCCGACCGGGAGTTGAAAAAATGTTGCTAACGAAATTTAGCGTCAAGTTCAGCTACTTTATCGAGGTGCTACCACCTTGGCTGGCTCAGATTGCGGCAGGGTGAAAATGATATCCAAGTTATTTTGCGTCAGTCTGCCGGTGACACCGAATTTTGCTATGATCCTGCTCCCTGATGGTTGATAGAGATCGGTAAAAGTGCCTGCTACTGTACCACCTATGCATTGATGTTGTCGTCGTTCATCAGGTGTTTCAGAGATGCGCCTTATTCTGATGACAGGTAGTATATTCTTGATCGAATGCGGTAATGGTTTTTAAAGGTTGATGAGCTATGGCATGTCTTTCCAGAGCGGTTCGAATTTCGGCGTGGTCTCCCGGTGCGGCGCGTGGTGTCGCTGCGACGCTAAGTCTTATTTTGCTAGCTGGATGTGGTGATAATCGCCCCGTTGGCGATTCAGTGATTGAGGAAATAACTCGCAAGCCGGTAGCATTTGAGTATGTCGAAGCAACAATTGAAGATGTGCACGATGCGCTCCAGTCAGGGGAGATAACTTGCGTTGACATCGTCTCAGGCTATCTCGCTAGAATCGATGCTTACGATAAGAAAAATGGCGTGAATGCCATCATCTTCAAAAATCCCCGAGCGATTCCACGAGCAGTAGAAATTGATGAAGCATTAGCAGCAGGCAAGGATTTAGGGGCGCTATATTGTGTGCCGGTGCTGCTTAAAGATAATTTCGATACACATGATATGCCCACGAGTGGTGGATCTGTCGCATTGAAAAACAGCACGCCACCGGACGATGCTTTTCTGGTAAAAAAACTGCGTGAGGCCGATGCAATCATTATTGCGAAAACCAACATGGCAGAGTGGGCTTTCAGCGCCAAGCAAACATTGAGTTCGTCTTACGGTCGGACAGCCAATGCTTACGATACGTCGCGTGTGCCAGCAGGTTCAAGCGGAGGAACTGCCTCTGGTATTGCGGCTAGTTTTGGTGTGGTAGGCATCGGCAGCGATACCGGTAATTCCATTCGTGGACCTTCATCACATCTTGGGCTGTTTGGCATTCGTTCCTCTATGGGTTTGGTGAGCCGAGATGGGGTGATTCCGTTGGCCTTTGATAGAGATGTCACGGGGCCGATGACCCGGACGGTGACCGATGCTGCAAAGGTGTTGAGTGTTGTTGCGGGCAGAGATGACGCTGACCCTTACACAGCCTACCGATCTGCACAAAAAAACGTTGATTACGCGCAGTTTCTCGACACTGAAGCGCTAAAGGGTAAACGGATTGGTGTGCTGAGAGCACTGGTGCAGCATGACGAGGCCGATCCTGAAGTTATCGAAGTGTTCGATCGTGCCGTGACCGAGTTAGCGGCTGCAGGCGCTATGATTGTCGATGACTTTGAAATCACGAACCTAGACAGTCATATGAATGCCAACAATTTTTGCGTTCGGTTTCGATATGATATGCATCGGTATCTGGCTTCTTTAGGGCAAAACGCACCGATAAAAGACGTCATGGAAGTGCTAGAAAGTGGAGAATTCGACCCTTACATAGAAGAACGAATACATTTTTTCGGGAGTAATCCGAAAGATGTCCACCCGAAAGATTTAGAAACACCATGTCTTGACTACCTTGAGCACGAAGGTAGGCAATCATTCATGCAAGATGTTGTTGCATCAATGGATTCAGCGGCAGCGGGTGAGGGCGTTGATGCTTTTGTCTATCCAAGTTGGTCTTATCCACCAGCGAAGCTCGATAAGGCGATTGAGGAGTACAGGGGGGACAATAGCCAGAAGATCGCACCGGCAACCGGTTTACCTGCTGTTACCGTACCGATGGGTGTGACGAGAGATACGCTGCCTGCAGGACTTCAGATAGTGGGTAAACTGGATTCAGATGGCATGCTGATAGGCATGGCCTATGCCTATGAACAGCAAACCCATCACCGCACAGTACCTCAGGGATATCCTCCCTTGTAGTTAGCCCGGCGACGAAGTGCTTAATAAAAAATTGTTTCAGGTGTGTTGGAAAATGTCAGAACAACAATTCGGAAAAGGTGATATCTCTTTCCAGGCTGCAGGCGGGCGAGCAGGCATACTAAAACTTGTAGAAGCTTTCTATCGTGTAATGGAAGCGCGAACCGATGCTAAAGAGATTAGAGACATGCACCCGGACGACCTCGCCGTGTCAATTGATAAGCTTGCCAGGTTTTTATGCGGCTGGATGGGTGGACCGAAATTGTATTCGGAAAAATACGGTGGCATAGCGATTCCACCCGCGCATGCGCATTTGCCCATTGGAGAAGCGGAGAAAGCCGCTTGGTTAACCTGCATGGCCTGCGCGCTTGAAGAACAGCATTATGCGCCTGAGTTTAAGAAGTATTTAATGGTTCAGCTTGCCGTGCCTGCTGGGCGCATTGTTACGCTTCAGCAGAATATGAGAAAGTGATGGTTGGAAATTGGTATCGCGCTTGGTGTCAGGTCTGGTGGCTCATCCTGTTAGAATAGGTAAGATAGAGCCACAACCCTTTAGTCACTGTGAACCCCTGTGAACCGCTTTGAATCAGGGTGCAGCGGGTTGAGCCGCAGGTTAGCGAAAATTGTGTCGGACATTCAACGCTGGGAGAATCGTCAGGTCCGCAGATATAATATGGTTATGCAGGCTCTGTCGAGATACGCGATACCCGGATAAACAATCAGAATCAGGAAATTTTTAATGAGTGGTACCTACGAGTCATTGAAACTAAACAGCGAAGAAAGCAACGTAGAGCGTTTGGGCACATTCGTCGCGTGGTTGGTTGCGAATAATCTACTGTCGAGTTCCCTTGAAAATAGTGCAGGTTCTTCGGTTGCCCGCTTGAGAATGCAGGACCTCAGTGGAGCGGAATTTCTGACGACGGTCATGCATGGGGAATTCAAGGTCGAGCATCTGACCGAAAATGCTAAGAAGTTTGTTGATGAGTATTTTGTCGTTGGTAACTATGAAGCTGACTTTAATGCAGCGGTCGCAGCGATTAAGTATGACGCGAGCCAAGATGCATTTAATAGCGCCTGGTTATTGTATGACGAAGTAGCACCAAGAATTTCCACGGCATTTCAACGGTTTAACAATCCGCCGTCAGCGGTTAAAACTACCATTGCCAAAATATTACAATTCCCAGGTCGAAAACGCTGAACGAAAAGCCGCGCGGATTTTAGTCAAGGAGACTTCAACCCCGCCCGGGGTATCTACAAAGACGATGCAGGACTGCCACCGCATAACGTCGCTGGCGCAAAAGTCAATTTTGACTATCCGATTGGTAGAAAAACTGCGGCGGACAGTTTGCTAGAAAATAATACTTTTAAAACGGAATAGAAAAATGAGTGAGTCAAATCTGGTCACAAGAAATGACCTCGACGGGGCAGCGTATCTGACGCTTAATCGTCCAGACAAGTTAAATGCCCTGACTGTGGGTATGTTTGAAGAGTTGCGGGCACATGTCATTCAACTTGGAAAAGACGATGATATTTCCTGTGTTGTAATCTCTGGTGCCGGTAAATGTTTCTCGGCTGGTCATGACCTGGCGGACATTGCCGGGGGAGAACGTGTCCCTTCGAGAGGTTGGCACTCAGAAACGCTTCGAATGATGGAGTTATTACCGAAGCCAGTGATAGCTGCAGTGCATGGGCATTGTTATACGGGCGCGCTCGAGGTAGCGCTTGCCGCTGATTATATTGTGGCTGCAGAAAGTGCAAAATTCGCAGACACTCACGCAAAGTGGGCACTCACACCGGTATGGGGTATGAGTCAAAGGCTGCCTCGGAGGGTAGGTATCAGCACGGCTAAAAAGATGATGTTTACGGCTGCAACACTTAACGCTGAAGAAGCCTTGAGAGTTGGACTTGCGGAATGTGTTTTCTCTGACGATACGTTTCAGGCGGAGATTCAGGCAATGTGCGAAGGTATTGTTGCTAACTCGTCGTTCACTCATCAAGCCAACAAAAAGCTGCTAGAGACAACCGACGGTAAGGCTTTGGATGCTGGGCTGCAATGGGAAGTATTCTCAAGTGAAGGGCGGGGACCTGACATGGAAGAGCGCATCAATGGTTTTATGAAGAAATAGGTCAGTATGACGCCATCTGAAAAATGTGCGTAAAGCTGCTTGGTTAGACGAGTAAAATTTACCCCCTGGTACTGGATATTCCCGTACACTATCGCTTTTTAAACATAGAGAGATTCAAAATGCAGTTTGATGATGTCCTCCTCGGGCGCCGTAGCATTCGCGGTTACAAATCCGATCCGGTGCCGAAAGCACTTATTGAAGAAATATTAGCATTGGCAATGCGCTCACCGTCTTCGATGAACACGCAGCCGTGGAATTTTACGGTCGTGTCCGGCGAACCTTTGAATCGTATTCGTGCCGGAAACACGGAACGCAACATCGCCGGGGTGCCGCATTCGCGCGAGTTTCGCATCGGGCAGGCCTTTGCCGGACAACATCGTGACCGTCAGGTTGGCGTTGCAAAGCAATTGTTCTCTGCCATGGGTATTGAACGTGAAGACAAAGCTGGGCGCCAAGATTGGGTGCTGCGCGGTTTTCGTCAGTTTGATGCCCCCGTGTGTGTGATCATCACTTACGACCGAGAGCTTGCGGACAGCGATGACACGGCTTTTGACTGTGGCGCAGTCACAACAGCACTGGTAAACGCGGCTTGGTCGCGTGGTCTGGGCGCGGTCATAAACAGTCAGGGCATTATGCAGTCGCCAGTGGTGCGTGAGCACGCAGGTATTGCTGAGGATCAGGTGATTATGAAAGCGGTTGCGCTGGGTTGGCCCGACGAAGATTTTCCCGCGAACGCCGTAGTGTCTGAACGTAAAAGCGTGCAAGAAAGCGCCCGGTTTTTAGGTTTTGACGAGTGATCAACAGATAACGCAAGGGAAAAGTAAGGCTCCATGTATTTTAATCCAAGTAGCATGAACTCAAAAATAAATAAAAATTGGCCGCCAGCGCTTTGGGCGTTGGCGGTGATGGTTTGTTTGAGTAGCGCTGCGTTTCCCCAAAATCAAAGTGTTGGCGGCTTAAAGCCTTTCGAACTTTCGCAGCTCTCTGTAGCGCCGGGTACGAAAGTCAGTGGCAAGTTAGCTGTAAATGTTGGAATGGATGATGTAAACACGTTCATTCCTGTCACGGTCATTCATGGACGGCACCCTGGACCGGTACTCTCTCTCATAGCTGGAATCCATGGCTCGGAATATGCCCCCATACTCGCCATGCAGCGTCTACCCGACTTGTTAGATCCTGGTGAGATGGCAGGCACTTTGATCATTGTTCACATTGCTAACGTGCCAGCGTTCCAGGGTCGAACTGTATATTTCGGACCAAATGATCTGAAGAACTTGAACAGATCCTTCCCTGGCGATCCCGCAGGTACTGTCACAGAGCGCATCGCAAATATCATTACGCAGGAAGTCATGTTGCGCTCAGACTACTTTATCGATATCCACTCAGGCGATGCGAACGAAAGTCTGAGACCTTCTTACTCGGCTTACTATAAAGACGCGGGTGGTGAAAGCGTCATCGCAGAATCAAAGCGAATGGCAATCGCTTTTGGTTTGGGGACTGTCGTGCAATTTTCCGGTTCTTACGCCAATGTCGAGGATGCTATCTATACTAGTGCTCAAGCAGTGACTCGTGGTGTTCCTGCGATCGATATAGAATCAGGCGAGCTTGGCGTAGTCGCGGATGTTTTTATCGATCCAATTATTAAAGGCACATTGAACGTAATGAAAGAATTGGAGATGGTGACAGGTCCATCAGGGCCACCTAATAATCCATTACTTATTGCCGAACGCGCCAGAATATACAGCAAGCATCAGGGCATTTGGCATGCGGATGCGCTCGTTAATACAGGTGACTATGTGACGCAAGGCACAAAGCTGGGTTTGATAACTGATTATTTTGGTAATCACTTGCAAACAATTTATGCGCCAGCCTCGGGTGTGCTGCTCATCCTTTTTGGCACCCCGCCAGTAAATGAGGGCGATAACATCGTTGTGATTGGACAATTGCCTGAAGATGCTGACTAACAAAAAGAAAGGCATAAAGTGATCGGGTGCGTTCTATTGACCCAGCCTTTCGATCCCCCTCCTCCCTTCAAAGTGCGAATCGGGTTGGATTAAGAACACTTAATCCAACTTCGAGCTATTGACGTATATTTATGTCACGACAATAGAGAGGAAAAGAAAGATGTCAATTGTCATCATGTTAACTGTTAGCTTCGCCGTTTTTTATCTGATCAATCGGCGCTCAAAGCTAGAGGCTATTCCCATACGTAGCAATTCAATACCACAAAAGCTCCCTGTCGATGACAGGAGCTGGTAGGAGGTTTTTATGATTAAACGAAGAAACTTACTTAAATCTGCCACTGCACTGGCAGCGTTGCCACTCATCGCTAGCACTGCCAGGGCAAGTACGCCAGTGAGCTTGACTGACCCCGCAGTAGTCGCTCTCAAGTATGTCGAAGACGCCACCGATGCGACCCGGGTCGACAAGATGGGTTTTAAAGGCAACGCCCAGATCTGTTCAAACTGCCGGTTTTATGCCAAAACCGATGCGGTATGGGGTGGATGTGCGCTTTTCCAAAACAAGCTGGTGAAAGGTGAAGGGTGGTGTAACGGATGGGTACCGTTGGCGAATTAGAGAGAAGTTTCTCCAGTTCTCGAGAAGATATAACCAAGTCTCGCGTGCTACTGATTACTGGTAGCACGATAGGGAACGCATTGGCACACGCACTAGCTGAAGATGACAACGTTTCGCGCATCTTGCTTAGCTGGAGGAGCTCAGAGCCAAAGATAAGCTCTGACAAGATAAAATGCTTTCAGATGGACGCTTGCGTTGAAAGCGAAGTGGCGTCAGCGCTTGAAAGACTCGGCCCGCTCGACGGCATTATTAATACCATCGGGTTGCTGCACGACGGGAGTGTGAAACCAGAGAAAAGCATATCTCGACTAGACACTGCAGCGTTCGACAAGACATTAACGGTTAATGTTTTACCAACACTCCTCCTAGCTAAGTACGGACGAAAAGCATTAAAAGATAGTCAGGATGCCTGGTTTGCCACGCTGTCAGCTCGGGTCGGTTCAATTTCTGACAACCAGTTGGGGGGTTGGTATAGCTATCGCGCATCCAAAGCCGCGCTTAATATGGCCCTGAAATCCCTCGCGATCGAATGGCGAATCGCTTTGCCAAGATGCACCGTCGCCTCTCTCCATCCGGGCACCGTCGGCAGTCCACTGTCAGAGCCCTTCACTCGGCGCACCGATCCTGAGCGGGTCTTCACACCTGCACAGAGTGCATCCTATCTCAAGGAAGTGCTTCATAACCTGTCGCCTGTGCAAAGCGGGCGTTTCTGGTCTTGGGATGGCACAGAGATTCCATGGTAATTCTTGGTCTTTCCAAACATCACTCGCGTATAAGCATGGGAGTGAAGAGGAAAGGGGGACGATCGCTCCCTCAAAACGAAAGCTAAGCTCTTAATGATTTCTGACCGTTTGCCGTGAAAATCAACGTGCCGTTGTACCGCAACTGCATGGGCATCGTTCAAACGGGCACTGAAGGATTTACCGCTTCTGAATTGGAGGTACTAATGAACCTGTTTAAGCTATTTAAAAAAGATCCAGCGAAAAAGCTCAGGAAGGAATATCACCTGAAGTTAGAAAAAGCACTGCACGCTCAACGTAATGGAAATATTCGCGAATATTCTTTCCTCACCTCTGAGGCAGAAGCCGTAAAAGAAAGATTGGACGCGGTCAACGCGCAAAGCGAGGGTAATGGGCAGTAACGTTTCCATTGCCATAGTTGGAAGTGGAATAGCGGGCACGACCCTCGCCCGGTTGCTTACCGACGACAGCCCGTCAACGGAAGTCACCATTTTTGAAAAAAGCCGAGGAGTCGGTGGTCGAATGGCCACCCGATACTCTGAGCAACTGGAATTTGATCATGGAGCCCAATTCTTCACAATACGTGGCAATCGCTTTAGGCAATTCCTGAGTCCCTACAAAAACGCATACAAGGCGTGGCCAGCGGCCACGACAACACTATCCCCAGATCGAAAAGAATACACTCGGCTATGGTTCGAGACCCATTACGTAGGCACGCCGAGAATGAACTCGCTCTGCAAGAAAATTGCGGAAAGCCTGGATATCCAGTTGCAACAGAAAATCACGGGTATCAGCGGTGCCCCCAAGCAATGGTTTTTGGAGAGCGAAGATGGTCGTTTTGGCCCCTTTGATTGGGTCGTGTCTACTGCGCCAGCGCCTCAAACCCAAACAATTTTTAACAAACCCGATTTAGATGCACCCTACGACGCCACTTTCGCGTTGATGGTGCCCGTTGAAGAAAGACCAGAGTTCGACGCTGCAGTGGTCCGAGATTCGCCGGTTTCGTGGCTAGCAGTGACGTCATCTAAGCCGGAACGGAGCCAATTAAAGCAACTAGGCATCGTCGCACATGCGGATTCGCAATGGTCAGACAAACATCTTGATGTGCCAGCAGATAAGGTTAAAGGCGAGTTGCTTGACGCATTGGAAGCACTTGCAATAAGCGGACTCCAACGAGAACTTGCCACACTTCATTTGTGGAGATTCTCTCGGCCACTCGCTGCTGGAACTCAACCCTACTTCTTTGATGCACGAGAACATTTAGCCGCCTGCGGTGATTGGTTTATGGGTGATAACGTCGAAGGTGCGTTTGACAGCGCTCACGCACTTTTCTTAACCTTGCGTAAGCAAATTGTCGATAAAGGAGCGGAATTTAAGATAGAAAAAGATACCTAGTGTTTTTCAGCTTTAATTTGTGGTGCGTGAAAAGAGAACGAGCAAGGGAGGACGAGCACGAAATTATTGCATGCGTGCGGAGTAGTCCCACGTTGAAAAAGAAACCGGCTTAATTTCTATGGTGGTTTCTTCGGCTGCTCTACCTAGAAGCCACTGGGAAAGTGCGGAGTCAGTGCCGCCGAGGTGTCGATTCATGAGCCGTGTGAGTAACTCTGTTGCGCCTCCCGTTTTGAGAACGACCGAACCACGACCTCTTACACCCTTGTAAGGGGGCTGATTCGGTGAAATATCGAAACTGCATCGAGGATGCTTGAGTAACGATTTAATTAATTCACTTCGCTCATGTGAGATGCAACGGATAAGCCCATCTGCCGCGTCATAGTGGAACCAAACAGAGCATAGCAGCGGGTAGTCAGCGCCACCTACGGAAATGCGCATGGGAGTGACTGTTTCGGCGAGATATTCTTCAATCTGTGAGAGTGACCAAGGGCCATTTATTCGTGAGTTCATGTTACCGACCATATTCTATCTGCAGCATGCTAGCCAGCATCTGATAAAAATTTTTTTTGGTGGGCAAAAAGAGATTTCAGACGATTTCCACGGCGATCAGGGGAATTGAGATCACTTGTGGATACCTGTCTGCACTTTATAGATATTTTTGATCCTTTTCCCCTCAAGCCTCGTATTACTGTTTACACACCAACAACCAAAGAGAATGTTGTTCATCCGGCGTTGGAAAACGGTGCTAGCTGATTGACGATAATAAGTTATGAAAACGGCAAAAAGTCTAGATATAGAAAAATTTATGGGCGATTGGTTTGTTATTGCCAACATCCCGACGTATTTTGAAGCAAAGGCATTTAATCCGGTCGAAAGCTATCGACTCGGAAAGAATGGGAAGATAGAGACGACGTTCGCCTTCAATGCGGGAGCGACCGACGGTCCGGCCAAGGAGATTAAAGCAACAGGGGTGGTTAAAGACCCGAGAAATCCTGCGATATGGGGTATGCGGTTCGTCTGGCCCCTTAGTGCAGATTACCGGGTAATCTTTGTCGACACCGACTACCAACATACAGTTGTGGGGAGGGCCAAGCGCGATTTTTTGTGGATCATGGCGCGCGATCAACCGGTCGATTTGGACAAGCTAAATATGCTTGTAGACGTAGCTGTGGCAGAGGGCTACGAGCGGAACAAAATTTTGCTGACAAGTTGGCAAAAACAAGAACTTAGGAAGGCGGGTTGATGAAACGGCTCCACCGCTCGATATACATAGCGCTTCTGTTAATTGTGTCTATGGCGAGCACCGCAGCGGGTCAGCAGAACTTCATCGGTGTCGCACGCGATAATGACTCGGAAGTCCAGTACATCGAACATCATCAATACCTCGACTCGGGCGAACATCGAATAAATTATTACTCCCCAGATATGACGCTGCTGGTTCAAAAAAAGCTCAGTTATCCAGGGCTGCCGCACCACCCGAATGTTGTACAATCTGATCTTTTAAACGACATCGAAATCACAATGCAATCACAAACGAACACGTTGTCTGTGAAGCGGGAACAAGATCAAGAAACCAATAGCTGGGATTTCGAGTTAACGCCTAATGTCATTGTTGACGCTGGTTTCGATGGTTACATCCGCAATGCTTGGGCGGAGCTGTCGCCGGGTATGACAAAAACATTGAAGTTCGCAGTTGCAGGACAAGATCGCTTGATTCAAATGAAGATAAGTGACAGGGGTTTCGAACGTGATCATCGGGTTTTCGTCATAGAGCCGAAAAACTGGCTCGTCAGAATGATCATCCCGAAAATCCGTCTCGAGTATTCAGACCAAAAGCAGCTTGTTCGCTACGAGGGTCTTTCAAATATAAGAGCTTCGAAGGGAGGCAATAACGGCGTGGTCGACATACGGTTCAAGCGTTGGGACGGAGGGTTACCTCAACTAGCTTCAGATATTACGCGCGAGAATCTGGTCACCCGGTTGTGATAGACGCGCTTGTTGCGAACCTACATGGCTCGTCACCTTTGCTTCTTCTCCTCATCACATTACTTGCCTTTTTAGAGTGTCTAGTCGGCATCGGGCTTTTTGTTTCCGGTACAATCTTACTGTCTACGGCGACTTGGCTATACGGCACTGATGCTTTCCCACCTGCTTCCATCGTTGCGGCGGCGTTCATAGGAGCTATCGTGGGTGATCACGTGGGGTATTTTGTTGGCAGGTCCGCCGAATCTTTTATCTTCGACTCAAAGTTTGTCAAGAAGCACGAGTCGGTCGTAATGCGAATTAACGCCGGTTTGCAACGCTCGTTCTTGGTTGCGATCTGCGTTGGCCGCTTGTTTCCCGTTGCTCGTTCGTTAACGCCAGCAATGGCCGGTGCAGCCGGCCTTTCGCGCATCCGTTTTCATATCTTTGATGTTATTGCCTGCACTACTTGGGCCTGCGGCCTCGGGCTTTTAATCATCGGGTTAGGCGATTTTTTATTAAGCTACCTCTAATCGGGCCATATTCGCTGGGCCGGTTCACCACGGCGGCTGATCAGTAGGACAAGCGTCGCAAAATTAATTGAGTCGTAATGGATCTAGCTCGGTACCCGGCGGATAGTTGTCGGCGATCTGGTACATGCCGTCAATTGTGATTTTTGCGCCTAGGGTGATAGCATCTTCTGCGTCGACCTCTATCGGATATACCTCCGCGATCGCGCAACGACCTGTATTCATTGGCCCCTCAAGCGCGGTCAGTACTAGACCTTCGTCTCCGGCTTCTAGGCCTAACTCGGTTAGCGTCGATTTCAACATGCCACCGTGTGCGTCGAATGTGACTGTGCCCTGAAACCTCATCGCGCCAGTAGCTTTGCCGTCAGGTGCAATTGTGAGGTCGCCACCAGAGGCGGCGCTGAAAATAAAGGCACCATCTTCAGTACGAACAGCGCCATCACTTACCGTGATCGACCCGCCTGCTGCCTCGACATAGCCTCTAAAGCTCGCTTTTACACCCCAGGTTAGTTTGTTGAAACTCATTGTGACTCCATCTGCCGGAAAACAGTAAGAATGGCGCAATTGACGAAAAATTGCATCTTTGCATATGAAAGTAACAAATTTCGAAATAGGCCTGCCTATAGATGGGATTTATTAGCGTTGTATGGAAGCTGTATCAAGGGGGTCTGTTGTGAGAATAGATGCTGTTCCCAGATACTACGAGCGCAGCGTTTTGCTGATTTGATCCGCAGCGAGCGAGAAAAGTATGAGCTGGTGATGTCAGGTATCGATAGGCAGCTGGCATTATAATTGGGGCGAAGTATTAGTAATAAAAAAGGTTACGTTGCTCTTCTTATGAAACGTGAAGTGTTCCACTTGAGTTTTTCTGTCCGAAGTGGCAACTTCTAATGCAAAGCCTAGGAGCAGTCACAGATCATGACCTCCCCAATTCCGCCAGAATTTTCAGAAAAAGTCATTGCCACTGCATCGGACGGTGCGGCGACACCTTATCGAGATTTTGTTCGCTCGCGGGAACCCTATCAGTCTCTCTACGAGGCGAACCCAAATATGCTACCCCCAAAAACGGGTGAACATTTATTGTGGGGGGAGGATAAATACTACGATACCACGGTCGCCCGTAAGCACGCCTATTGGAAAGACCTCTCGCTACCGAAACCCGAAAAAGACATTGCACAGCTTCGGCAAGACTTTCATGAGTGGGGTTACTGTCTGGTTGAAGATGGCCTGTCAGTGGAGCAGAACCAACTGGTTTACCAGCGCGTGATGGACCAAGCCGAAGCAGAACGAGAACTTGGTATTGCCTATTTATCTGAGGCGCAGCAGCACGTCTGGTCACTTGTTAATAAAGGCGATGTTTTCAATCGCTGTATGACCCACGACACCGATGCAATTCAGGCTGGTCTATTGATAGAGCAATTGTTGGATGAGATGTTGGGCTCAGGTTGGCACCATCTGAGTTATATCGCCAACATTTCATTTCCGGGGTGCCATCCGCAAGGCATGCATCAGGATCAAGGTCTGGTGGGTGCCTACAAATTTCTCGATGCGCCCGTGCTCGTTAATACAGTATATGTGTTGCAGGATGTCGATGAGGTCAATGGCGGAACGTTGGTGATACCCGGATCTCATCGGCGCTACATCGAAGGTAATGGTACGTTCGGTAAATTGCCGCCCCCGATTAATCTTGAAGCTCCGGCTGGCACGGTCATGCTGATGGATGGCAGAGTGTTGCACGGTGGCGCAGTGAATCGTTCAGACGATCTTCGTTACATCATTACCAATTCAGTGGTTCGGCCGTTCATACGCCAGCAAGAATCGTTTCATTTGACAATCAGGCCTGAAATTCTGGCTAATGCGAGCGAAAAGTTTTTATGGCGCTGCGGCTTTCAGGCTAATGCTCAACGCAGCATGGTAGAAGGTTTCGGTTACTACGGCACGGGCAGGCTGGGGGATGAAAGCAGTGCCATCGTGAATGCAAGGATTGCGATGGATGCCGGTGAATACCAGCGTGTTGGTGAGCTCTCTCCGGGCGTGCCACCGAACGAGACACCGACATTAAAGGCGATTCAACAGCAACATGAAACTCAAAGAGTGTTTGCTGATAGGTTGAGTCGAAGGATCAAGTAAAGTCAGGGCAATGATTTGCCGCGGTCATAACTCGGTAATAAATAGGTCAGGCACATCCCCGGTGTCAATTACCGGGGAGCGTGGGTTTACTTGCGTCGTACTTTGACAGGCAAGCGCGTGTAACCTTTAACGAACGACGAGAAAGTGCGATCGGGCTCTGCCTGAATTTCAATCTTCTCAAATCTTGTCAGGATTTCTTCCCAGAGAATTTTAAGCTGAAGTTCAGCCAACCGATTTCCCATACATCGGTGGATACCAAAACCGAAAGACAGGTGCTGACGGACATTGGGTCGTTCTATATCGAGATCATTGGCGTGAGGGAATACGTCTTCATCCCTGTTTCCGGACAGATACCACATCAGCAACTGGTCACCCTGTTTGATCTGTTTTCCGCCGATTTCACAATCTTGGTTTGCAGTGCGTCGCATATAGGAAAGTGGTGTCTGCCAACGAATAACCTCGGCCACCATCTTTGGAATAAGATCCGGATTGGCGATTAACTTGTCGTATTGTTCTGGAAACTTGTTCATGGCATAGACGCTGCCAGACATACTGTTGCGGGTTGTATCGTTGCCTCCGACGATTAATAGCAGCAAATTCCCTAGATGTTCATGAGCCGCCATGTCTCTTGTGGCCTCACCGTGGACAAGCATTGAAACCAGATCGTCACCGGGGTTTTCTTTACGCTCTTCCCACAGCTTCGCGAAGTACTGAACACACTCAATAAATTCTTCGCGTTTCTCTTCTTGCGTTTCAACAACACCACCCGGTTCTGGAATGGCGAATACCACATCTGACCAGCGAGTGAGCTTACGTCGGTCTTCGAAGGGAAAGTCAAAAAGTGTTGCCAACATCATGGTGGTTAATTCAATGGATACTGTATCAACCCAATCGAAGGTCTCGTTTTCAGGCAGGGAGTCGAGCACTTTTCCGGTGCGTTCACGGATCAGGGGTTCGAGATTAACCAGGTTGCTTGGTGCGACGACCCCAGTAACAGTTTTTCTCTGCTCATCGTGTCCAGGTGGGTCCTGAGAAATAAAGGGCGGTTTACTGCCAGTAAACACACCTTGTGGCAGGTCAGAACCGATTTTGAAACCGATCGTTATACCGTTCGCTGAAGAAAACCTTTGGTGATCAGCATCGACGGCTTTGATGTCTTTATACTTTGTCAGCGACCAATAGCGCCCAGCGGTTTCAATTTCATTGAAGTGCACGGGATCTTCATTACGAAGTCGCTCGAAGACCTCCTGCCATCGGTTTTCGCTGAACAGATGCGCATTCAGAGGGTTAACGTCTTCCAGGGGCTGTTCGTAGGCACCAGGGGCGTTAGCACCCTTTTGCGCCTGTTCTTGCTCTGGTGTTTTGTATTCCGTGCCGCTCACAGCTTCGCTCATTGTTCTACCTCCTTCAATTCAGAATATATCCTAACCTAGCATTATCCTGCAGTTAAAGATCACTAGGGGACTATCGGTAGACTTCAGCGTGTTGAGTAAATTTAAAGCGGTACCGAAGTGGTTAATTGCCACAGTCTATTTTTACGGGAACAGGTAGAGTGGCCCTGATAAAAAGCGCCCTCGCTTAGGAAGGAAAAACCTGCGCGTGATCTCATTCAAAACAGGTTAGGCCTAGGAAAGTTTTCTCGATAGATTATCCTGTTGATGAGGGGCGGCTATCGGACATGATGATGTCAAGTTGTTGTTGCGCTTTCCGAATGTTTCTCATATCCGCAGGTTCAATCATTTCACACTCGTCTCTGATCATCTCATCGATGCTCGAGGGGTAGAGTCTGCAATCCTCAGGGCGATCAAAGTAAATTTCACATGTGTATTTTGCCTGATTTGGTAGCTTGCGAAGCCAGGGACAAGTTTCCATTGGTGCAGATGTCGCCGGGTCAAACCAGATTTGTTTGTTTTTTACCAGTTTGAAAATATCAGGACGATTATTTTCCCACCAATTCAGGTCTTCGTCTGATGCTGAAAGCCCATTGCCGCCGTAGTGTATGCAACACTTGCCGCATTGATTACAGTCTCTCATTGGTTGAATGATGCCAGTTGGGCGTCAATGAACTCCATTCTGTCTTTGCCCCAGTAGAGCTCATCGCCGAGGTAGATTGAGGGAGCGCCAAACACGCCTCGTTCAAGCGCCTGATTTGTGGAATCGATTAACGCCTGCTTGACTTCAGCACTTTCACAGGCAGCTTCAAATTTATCAGGGTTAATACCCAGTTTTCCGGCGATGGCGTTGAGCGTTGCATATTCACCGATGGTTCCGGTATTTTGCTCCCAGTAGGCGGAGAACATGTCTGCCATAAATTCAAACTCGAGATTCCATTGACGGCTGGCGATAGCGGCTCTAAGCGCTCTACTGGTTTTGATTGGAAAGTTGTCTGGCATTTTGAAGGGCAGATTGTGGAAAGTGGCCCAACGATTAAGATCCGCCTTACGGTTCCTCATTTTTGCCTTTGGTTCTTCCATCAAAACATAGTTGTTTGAGCGAAAGACGAAGCCCAAATTAAAAGGATGCCAATTTACCTTCGCGTTATAGCGCTTAACGATGGGTTGAATTAGCTTGAATGCGAAGTAGGAATTAGTGCTGCCAATATCCCAGTAAAAATCAAGTGTTGGTTGCATAGCGGTGTCTTTTGACCTTTGATTTCGGAGCGAGAAAGTTAAGCTGAGGCAACAGACCCGCCATCACAAGTAATCACTTCGCCAACGGTATAAGACCCAGCGCGCGAACTTAGGAATATTGCCAATCCGGCAATATCCTCCGCTGTGCCAACGCGTCCACTCGGATTACTCTTTGCAACAGCACTCCAGTCGATCTCAGTATCTCCGCCGCCGCCTACGCCAGTGCTTAGCATCCAGGTGGGAAACGGACCTGGCGCGATCGCGTTAACAATAATGTCTCGCTTGATCAGGTGGCGAGCAAGATTGCGCGTCAGATGATGTACCGCCGCTTTTGACGGTCCGTATGAAAAAGTTTCGAAAGCGGGTGACTTGATGCCATCGACAGAACCGACGTTAATTACTCGAGCTCTGTTTTCAGGGCTGCCATTTTTCTCCAAAAACGGCAGCAGTTTTTGCGTGAGAAAAAAAACACCTTTGACATTGGTGTCCATCACCTTATCCCAGCCCAACTCGGGAAACTCGTCGAGCGGCGCGCCCCAAGATACGCCGGCATTGTTGACCAAGATATCCAGATTATCTTCCATTTCGCCAAAGGCTTTTACGGCCGCGTCTATGCCGTCGATGTTTGAAAGATCAGCAGGTAACGAAATACACTCTCCTCCAAATTGTCCCATCAAACGTTTTGCGGTAGCGTCACAGGCTTCCCTCTTTCGTGAGCTAATATAAACCTTCGCACCGTTGGCAAGAAAGCCCGCAGCAATCATTTCACCGATGCCTCTTGATCCGCCAGTGACCAGTGCGGTTTTGCCTTTGATAGAAAAGAGGTCTTGCATATTTTTATTCCTTAAAAATCTTGATTGGTTTATTCGTGAACGCTGGTTTTTGTTGCTAACTACTACACACGGCTGCACGGTTGGATATACTGATGCCGCGCCGAGCCTGACGAATGCCATTTCTGTCGTGGCCGTTGGTGCAGTAACCAATGCTGATGCCGGTTGCCGGGTCGATCCATGCTATTTGGCCTCCGGCGCCGCCATGGCCGAAGCTGAGCGGGCTATTGGTGTGTCCAAAGCCGCGCAGGTTACGCTTTTTATCTCCTGCGACAGAGACACCGAGCGCCCGGTGAATCGGCGTGTTGGTGAGTTGTTCTGTTAAATCGCCGGTGCGAACTTCCAGCGCAAAATCTAGGGTCTCTTTTGACCAAATGTTTTCTGATCCCGGTGTGTTGCCAACCAAGCCTTGGTAGAACATCGCTAGGTCAGCAGCAGACATAATGCCTCCCCCACCTGGCACACCTATTTGGCGTATGTCGCTGTTATTAAAATTCGTCAAAGCAGCTTCCGTGACTTCAGTCACGGGTGGCTCAGGAATGCCAAGTTTCGCGTAGTCTTCACTGGTGAGAGGATCACCAACATGCATAATCTGAGTGATGCGCGCATGCTCGCTTTCTGGGCAACCGACCCACAGGTCTGGTAGACCAAGAGGCATTGCGATGCGATTTCGGACGAAATCAGTAAACGATTCACCGGTGAGCCGTTCAATGATTTCGGCGATCACCCACATACTGGAAGTAGGGTGATACTCGTAGCGTGAGCCAGGTGCCCAATTCAACTTCCAGCTACTGTATCGGCTGTTTCTCGACGCGTTGTCCAGCCAGTCGGTTGGCCTGAAAGAGGCGTGAGGGAATCCTGCGGTGTGAGTGAATAGCTGTTCTATCGTAATGTCTTGTTTATCGTTGTCAGCAAATTCCGGTATGACCTCTGAGACTTTTCGACCGATATCGAGAGTGCCGTCCTGAATCAACAGCCAACCGGCGGCTGAGGTAATGGCCTTTGTTGAGGAGAAAACACAATACAGAGAGTCGTTGTTTGCGTTACCGAAAGTTTCAAAAACGCCGAGTTTCCCATTTCGTGCCAATGCAATTTGAGCTGATGGTAGTAGACCCTCATCAACCTCTTTTTTCACTCGGTCTAGCAGGTCGGTAACTTTTTGCGGATCCAGTCCCGCTTCTGCAATGCTTGATGCGTTAATTTCAGTGTTTCTCATAAGATGTCGGAGTTTCCAAGAAAAGATTTACTTGTGGCTACTCTGCACGAGTAGCCACAAATAATCCACCTACCAAACTTGCACAGTCCGTGATCCTTTTTCTCGCGGCTCTCCCTACAAATTTTAAGGTTAACAGTAATTTTCAGATACTAATGCCGCCGGTAGACACCATAATTGAATCGACTTATGCTTATTTAAACTTGTTGGAATCTGCGCTCTGATTGCGGACCCGAATGAGGTAAATCGCGGTCTTGTCTTCGAAACGAATATTACTGATTCGTTGGTTTGACCAAGTCTGCAAGAGGTTCTAGATAAACATTATTTCTCTGGAGTAAGTTGTGTCAAAGAATAAGCGAGTATTAATTGCAAATCGGGGCGAGATAGCGATTCGAATTGCCAAGGCTGCACGTGGTCTTGGCATGGAATCAGTCAGTGTACATGCCGCAGTGGATCACCTTGCCTTGCACACGCGGTGTACGACTGAGACCAAGTTGATCGGGTCTCCCGAGGATGCCGTTGCAGCTTACCTTGATATACAAGCGTTGATCGAAGTAGCAAAAGAAACGGGCTGTGATTGTGTGCACCCCGGCTATGGTTTCTTGTCAGAGAATGCTGATTTTGCTGCACAATGCGCCGAGGCAGGTTTGACCTTCATTGGTCCCTCGGCAGAAGTGCTTTCGTCTTTCGGCGACAAGGTCTTGGCACGGGAGCTTGCCTTATCGCTCGATATTCCGATTGTTCCAGGTAGTGAGGAGCCGTTGTTATCTGCCAAGGACGCAGTGGTTGTCGCCAGAAATATTGGCTACCCAATTATGCTGAAAGCATCGGCGGGAGGCGGTGGTCGTGGCATGCGGGTTGTTGAAAGCGAAGAAGAAATGGCGGATGCCTTCGAGCGTTGCAGTAGCGAGGCAACGGCAGCTTTTGGTAATGGCGCCATTTTTATCGAAAAACTTGTTGTCAGTCCGCGTCACATTGAAGTGCAGATTCTGGCTGATTCGACCGGCAATGTGGTGCATCTGCATGAGCGAGATTGTTCGGTTCAGCTCCGTAATCAGAAAGTGATCGAAATGGCACCCGCTTTTGGCCTCGATGAAACACTAAAGAACCGCATGCTGACTGACGCGGTGAAGTTGGTAAAAGCGGTTTCCTATGTCAATGCCGGCACTGTTGAATTTCTTGTCCGTCCTGAGTCGGGTGAGTACTATTTTATTGAATGTAATCCGAGAATTCAGGTTGAGCATACGGTGACAGAGCAGGTGACGGGTATCGACCTGGTTGAGACCCAGTTTCAGCTTGCGGCCGGAGAAAGCCTGGAATCTTTGGGACTAGGCACTCAGCTTGCGGTTGGGTCTCCACGCGGCTTTGCACTGCAAGCTAGAGTGGTCGCGCAGAGCACTGGCACGATTACAGCTTACAAAGAGCCATCCGGTTATGGTGTTCGGGTTGATGCATGCGGTTATGCAGGATTCACGCCGCCGCCTCAGTTTGATCCACTGTTAGCCAAGATAATTTGTTCGAGTGGGTCAAGGTCATCATTTCTGTCGGCGGTAGATCGGGCTATTGAAGCGATCGACGGATACCAAGTCACTGGCGTCATGACGAACCTGCACCAGCTGAAAAACATCCTCTCTCATGCTGATTTTCGTTCCGGAGATGCACGCACGACGCTACTGAATGATTCGCCAGAGCTTTCCAGTGCAGATACTACCGGAAAGGCTAGTGACCAGATGGCGTTATTAGAGCAGCAGGTCCAGAGTCTTGGAGGTAGTGTTGCCAGCCCCGGTAAGTTGACGCCACCGCCGATGAAAACGCTGATGGCTGAGCTTGATATTGCAGAGGACGAGGAGGGCGTCGCTTGTCCCATGGACGGTTCGGTGCTGGAGGTTTGTGTTGCTGAAGGAGACGAGGTAGCGGCGGGCGCTAATCTTGTGGTGATGACCGCTATGAAAATGGAAACAGCCGTGACAGCGCCTTGTGCGGGTGTCGTCAGGTCAATGCAGCAGCTAAAGGTTGGAGATACCGTAGTCACTGGGCAAGTGATGCTGGTGCTTTCTAAAACAGAAGGAGCCGGAGAAGGCTTGGTTCATGTGTTGAAGCCTGACGATACTTGGCGTCCGATGCTCGACGAAGTGAACACGCTCAGAAGACTCGCGATAGAGAGATTAAAGCCTGAGTCGAAAGACCCGGGTGTTGTGCGTCAATACTCGCGAGGCAAACTCACTTGCCGAGACCGAGTGATGCTGCTGTTGGACAAGGATAGCTTCAGGGAGGTAGGTAGCATCGCTGGGTTTGCATCCTATGATGAGCACGGTGAAATTGCGGCTTTTACCCCCGCAAATAGCATCGGGGGTTGGGGCGAAGTCAACAGTCGAACGCTGATCGTGTGCGCAGATGACTTCACCTCTCGTGGAGGCCATTCCGATGGCGCAATTGCTGCGAAGAGTGGCTACCTCGATCAGTTATCTATCGAAATGCGTATGCCGTCTATTCGCATGCTGGACGGGTCATCCGGCGGGGGCAGTGTTGCCTCGATGGTGCCCGCACAAAAGAAAGAGGGCGACAGCAGCGCAAAAGAAAGCCAGGGCGCAATATCCGCAGGTAAACCGCGAGTCGCTGGTGGCGGAGGGTCGTTCTTGCCGGGACATCTCGGTAGTACCATGTACACCGAGCAGCTGGCGACGGTGCCGGTTGTTAATTTACTCCTCGGTAGTGTCGTAGGCCTGGGTGCTGCTAAAGCAGTGCTAGGCCATTTTTCTGTCATGGTGCGCGACATCGCACAACTGTTTGTTGCAGGCCCGCCTGTGGTCTCGCATGCGGTGGGTTATGATATTACCAAGGAAGAGCTCGGTGGTTGGCATATACACTGTACCAATGGCTCGGTCGATAATCTGGCAGAGACGGAAGAGGAAGCTGTTGTAATGACCAAACAGTTTTTGTCTTATCTACCTTCCAGCGTATATGAAGCACCCCCGATTAAAGAGCCCGATCCTGCAGATCCGGTTGATCGCTGGGAAGAAGAGTTGTTTACGCTGATTTCGCGCAAACGTGTCACGACCTTTGATATGCGGCGAGCAATTACGTTGATGGCAGACAAAAATTCATTTTTTGAAATCGGTGGTCTTTGGGGTACAGACCAAATTACAGGATTTGTCAGATTCAATGGACACCCGTTAGGTGTCATCGCCTCTGATAGCCGCCACGTTAATGGCGGGGCACTGACCGCTGATGGCTGTGATAAGTTAAAACGTCACTTGGATCTTTGTGATCTGTTTCATATCCCTGTGTTGAATCTGATTGATAATCCAGGCTTCGCTGTGGGCGTTGAGCACGAGATTGCCGGCACCATACGTAAGGGTGGTGAATGGATGGTTGCCTTTGCTCAGGTGAAAGTGCCGATTTTTACCGTGATCATGCGGCGAAGTTTTGGTGTTGCGGGCAATAACTTTGCAACTCCAAGAGCAGCAGCCTCGATGCGCGTTGTTTGGCCTGCGACTGACGCCGGTGGTATTCCTCCCGAGGGTGGTATTGAAGCTGCTTACAAGCGGCAGTTGGCAGAAGCGGAAGACCCTGAGGCTTTGAGGGCTGAGCTCTATGCTCGCATCGAAAGTGCGAGAGGACCTGTTGGCCCACTGAGCAAATTTCAGATGGAAGAGATGATTGACCCAAGGGAGACCCGGCGCTATGTTTGCGAGTGGGTTAAAATGGCTTACAGCGTCGTTTCTCAACCGGGTGAGTTGGTTTCGAGGGCGCTGCAGTTCAGGCCCTAGCCCGCAGCGCACCCAGCGCGTAATATGCTGTCATGGAATTTCTCGCACATGACAGAAAAGCAAATGATGCGCTTTCGCTAGAGGGTGGTGTGCAACGCTCCGCGCTGCAGACAATACTTTCAGTACTACCGTTTCTTTGGCCAAAAAACGAAGTCGAAATTCGAACCCGGGTTGTGATTGCACTTGGTTGTCTGCTGATCGGCAGGACCGCGAATGTGTACGGGCCGATTGTGCTAAAAGACCTGATTGACGGACTGAGTGCGCTGATACCCGGAACGGATGGGGTAGATATAGCCGGTGCAGGTCTATTAGGGCTTGTGCTGCTCTACGGTTTAACTGTGATGTTGCCGGGGTTACTGACTGAAATCCGGGCAGCGGTGTTTACACCGGTCTCTGAGTTTGCCCAGCGTACCATCGGTATTAGGGCATTCGAGCACTTGCATCAGCTGAGCATGCGTTTCCACCTTGATCGACATACCGGCGGCTTGTCCCGTGCGATAGAACGTGGCACCCGAGCTATGCAGCAAATTGTTGGCTTGTTCGCCTTTAATATCGGGCCAACACTCTTCGAAATTTTTGTCGTTTGTCTTTACCTTGGCTATGGATATCCGCTCAAGTATGTTGGCGTCATACTTGTTGCGATTGCGTGCTACATACTTTTCACGCTTTTCTTTACCGAGTGGCGCACAAAGTTTCGTCGAAAGATGGTGGCTGAAGAGTCCCGGGCGATGACCATTGGCGTCGATAGTTTGCTGAATTTCGAAACCGTCAAGTATTTCGGTAACGAGCAATACGAGTCGAAGAGGTACGACCACGCGTTAAAAGAATATATGGGCGCAGCGGTAAAGAGCCAAACGACGCTAGGTGTCCTCAACGGTGGGCAGTTGCTGGTGCGTGTTTGCTGTCAGATCGCCATTCTGGTTATCGCGATAGATGACTATAGCAACGGCATGCTGACCATAGGTGAAGTTGTCATGCTCAACACGTTTATGCTTCAGCTATTTATCCCTTTGGGTTTTCTAGGCTCCTCCTACCGGATGATTCGGCAGGCGCTCGTCGATATGGAATTTTTGTTCCAGCTACTTGATCTTGAGCCGGAGATTCGTGATAAGGCAAACGCTACGGATCTGGAAGTGCGGGATGGTGAAGTCCAGTTCACTGGCGTTAACTTTGGATACGAACCAGAGCGGTCAGTGCTGAGTGATGTCAGTTTTACCATTGCCCCCGGAACAACCACAGCCATTGTCGGACCCAGTGGCGCAGGTAAATCGACGCTATCCAGATTGCTTTATCGTTTCTACGATGTGAATGCTGGGAAAGTCGCGGTTGATGGTAACAACGTCGCTGATGTGACGCAGGCCAGTCTCCGCAGCGCTGTTGGGATCGTTCCTCAAGATACCGTGTTGTTCAATGACACGATTGCCTACAACATTCGCTATGGTCGTCCGGATGCGACTGAGCAGGAGGTTTTTGATGCGGCGAGGCTAGCGAGCATTCACGAGTTTATTCTCAGCTTGCCCAAGGGCTATGAAACCCGGGTGGGTGAACGCGGGTTGAAATTGTCCGGAGGTGAGAAGCAGCGGGTAGCGATTGCGAGAACGGTGCTTAAAAACCCACCGGTGCTTGTGCTTGATGAGGCAACATCTGCACTCGATATCGGGACTGAAAGAGAAATTCAGGCCGCGCTGAAAGAGGTATCTAAAAATCGAACAACGATGGTGATCGCCCATAGGTTATCGACCATTGTGCATGCTGACGAAATTCTGGTGATGGATAAAGGCAGCATCGTAGAACGCGGAAGTCATAATGAGTTGTTGGCGCTAGAGGGCGTATACAGCGTGATGTGGCGTCGTCAAAAAGAAGCCGCTGATGAAATAGAGAAGCTCAAAAAGGTGCTGGATGAGGACGAGTTGAAGGCACTGAAAACCGGTGCTCTGATCGCGGAATAGACCAACCTCAAGAGCTGTCGGATGGTCGGCAACTGTTGAGGCGACTGCCTATAGCAACTCTTCCGCGAAGAAGCGCAGGGTGTCCATGTTGGCGGACCCGATATTCAATTGTGTGACAGGGCTGTCTTTCCATCCCTGCAGTCTTTCCTTGATGCGCGCTTTTGGACCGCAAAGTGCGATTTCATCCACGAGTTGATCCGGTACCGCGGCAAAAGCCTGGTCTCGTTTACCTGCCATGAAGAGGTCCTGTATTTCATTTGCTGCATCACCAAAACCCATTCTGGACACATGGTCCTTGTGTACATTAAATGTCTTGGCGCCCATGCCGCCAATGTAAAATCCAACGTTTTGTTTGACCTGTGACCGCGCCTTGTCTACATCGTCATCAATCACCACGGGTACTGCTGCCGCAATTTCAAAGTCCTGCCCTTTGATCGCCATTGCATCGGCGTATTGTTCGCCCATGCGATAGGGAGAAAGAAACATGGGAATCCATCCATCGAATAATTCAGCGCTGAGTGCAACGTTCTTGGGGCCTTCGGCACCCAAATAGACCGGAATGTGATCTCGCAATGGGTGTTGCATCAACTTGAGAGGTTTGCCCAATCCAGTGCCACCGTCAAGCGGCAGCTGATAGTGTTTGCCATCGAAAGCCACAGGTTCTTCACGGGCAATAATTTTACGGAAGATCTCAATCCATTCTCTGGTTCGAGCCAGTGGTTTGGGATAAAGCTGACCATACCATCCCTCAACAACCTGTGGTCCCGAGACACCGATGCCGAGTATGAGTCGACCATTAGAGAGGTAGTCCATTGCCACGGCGTGCATGGCGGCGCTTGCGGGGCTGCGGGCAGAGATCTGCATGATCGAAGTGCCGAGGTTTATTTTTGTTGTATGCGCGCCAATCCAAGCAAGTGGTGTGAAACAATCCATACCGTAGATTTCAGGGCACCAGATCGTGTCATAACCAAGGTTTTCAGCCTCTTTTGCTAGGTCTATCATTCGCTCGCCGCCGGGTGCGCCGGTAGGGCCAACGCCCAGTCCTAGTTTCATGTGTTTCTCCTAATGGTGCTTTGAAAAAATCAGTTATTGACTGTCGAGAAACCCTCAACAGTGGGTTTGGTCTCGTAACATCAGAGCTTTATGTCTGATCTGTGGACATGATCTAGGTATAGACTTTTACTTCACTTTCGCTCATGCCAGCTTTGATTGCTGCGGTACAAATTGTGTCCCAGGATTGTTCATCTACTGGAATACCCTTCTCAAGACGCTCTGCCATTGTCTCGCGTTCGGGTTCTCCCGGTGTTCGGACACGGTCGAAGCCAACAGCAGGATCAGAAGAATGTAGCCAGTCGCGCATACCCATCACCTCTCGCCTGAAGCTGTCCTGACCACCAAAGACATCCGGGTCAATGATAAACATCAGCATATGATTGATTGTCGTGTCTTGCTGTTTGGCAACATCCTGCATTGTCCATTCGCCAGCCAGTCCGCCGCCTAGCAGTTCGCATATAAGTGCCAGCCCATAACCCTTGTGCGCGCCAAAAGGCGCAAGGGAGCCGCCGGCAGCGATCGCACCGGGATCTGTGGTGGGGGAGCCTTGGACGTCGAACAGAGAGCCCTCTGGTAGTGGGACACCTTTCATTCCGGCAACGCGTACCTTGCCGAGAGCAATCGCGGATGTGGCCATGTCCAGCACAATGGGGTCATCGTCTGTTGGCACCGCACAACAGAAAGGGTTTGTTTGCATGCGCTTGTCGCGCCCACCCCACGGAGAGACAAAAGGGGGATGCCCAACGACATTGACAAAATGCACTGAGACATAACCCGCTTCAGCACAACGCTCGGCATAAGTGCCTATCCTGCCCAAGTGATGATTGTTTCTCGAGCCGATGCACACGATACCGGTGTCTTTCACTCTTTCAAGGCCCATATCTGTCGCCTGACGGCCGACAACCTGACCAAAACCCTGGTGGCCATCGACGAGTAAGACAGCACCTTTATCTTTCACTAATTCCGCATTGGCATGGACATCAAGGAAGCCGTTTTTTGCGGCCGAAACATAGCGCGGGATCATACCAACGCCATGTGAATCGTGCCCCTTGAGGTTCGCCTCAACCAGATGCTCTGCGGTTTCACGGGCTTTATCGATGGGTGTATCGACACCCAAAAAGATTTCGGTCGCAAACTGGGTTAACTTTTCTCTGTCAATAATCATCAAAAACCCTTCGGTCTAGTTGGAAATAATCTCGCTTAGAACTCCAGAATTGCTCTGCCGGAGATCTCGCCATTTTCCAGCGCCTTTGTCGCTTCGTTAATCTGGTCAATGCTGAACCGCTCTGTCACCATGACATCCAAGTTTAATTTGCCGTTTTCATACCAGTTAAGGTATTTAGGGAAGTCTCTGTCAGGTACGCAGCTGCCACCGATGCTGCCGATAAACTTTTTCTCGTTAACCAGAATGTCGGAAGCATTAAGCTCAACGGGTGTCTGCGGTACACCAACCAGTACTGCGGTGCCACCCGGTTCTGCGCCGAAGAATCCGTTTTTGACCGCAGGAACGATTTGTTCCATGGTTTGTTTTAATCCTATGCAGTCAAAAGCATAGTCTGCCCCGGCAATTGGATTGCCCATAAAACTTCTCTTAGCGGGGTTGGTTGTCAGTGATTTGATCGTTTTGATGGCATCTTCGTTTTTAGCGTTAATCGTGTGAGTTGCGCCAAACTTTGTTGCGAATGCGAGCTTTTCATCGTCCAGGTCGACGGCAATGATCGGATCTGCACCAAGCTCTTTTGCTGCAACAACCGCTGATAGGCCAACGCCACCAACGCCAAAGATGACGACGCTTTCCCCGGCCTGCACCTTCGCGGTATTCTCTACTGCGCCAGCACCGGTCATTACTGCGCAGCCGATGATAGAGGTGACGTCTCGCTTGATATTTGCGTCGACTTTCACCACATACTGTTCATCCGCGATCGTTGTATCAGCCCAGGTAAAGACATTTTGCGATCTGGCGACAGAGCCATCAGGCAAGGAAATTGCCGCCGGACTCGGTGCTCGGTCGGTGTTCGCTGCATCTCGCGGCACCCAGGTCACCATGACAGTGTCCCCCGGCGCGACGTGACTGACCTCGCTACCAACGCTAAGGACTTCGCCGGTTGACTCATGCCCAAGGACAATGGGGTTCTGCCGGGGGTTGTGCATTTGATGTAATTGGCTATGGCAGACGCCACTGGCGTATTGTTTGACAACCACTTGATGAGGGCCAGGTGCAGGAAGGTCCAGTTCGATAATCTGAAGCGGTGCAGGTTCTTGAGGTTGTACAACAATCCGGGCGGAAACAGTCATGCAGGTCACCTGTAAAATTGAAGAGAAAAGTTGTTTGATGATATAAGACTAAATCAAGTTGTGACAGTGCCAAATTACATAGGGTTTTACGAGTGAACATCGGAGAATAGAAATGAGTGTGAAGTTGGTTGCACAGGAAAATAAAAGCGGCGATCCAGATCTTGCAGCTCAGGGATTTGGTTGCGTTAAAGAGAATGGCATAAAAGTTTTCCCAGTTGAGAGCGATCCCGCTGACATCTACGCGTTCTTTGAGCAGAACGGATTTGCGGTCCTGTCGGATAGCCTTGGCAGTGAGGATGTCGATTTTTTGAACAATTTTTGTGACGAGTCCCAAAGACGTGATCCCGGGGTCTGGGGTTTGTCAGATAAGCGAAAACCTCATCACCGAAATCAGGGGCTCATCTTCTCGCAACCTTTGCTGGATCATCCGGAACTTGATCGATTCACTCGTCACCCTAATTCGTTCCCTGTTGTTGCGCATTTGCTTGGCGGAAAAGAACATGTGCGGTTTGCGGAATTTAACTTAAGGGAAACTCCGGCAAACAGCGGTGTCGGCGCAATGAACTTCCATCATGATGCTACGATTGAAGATCGCTTCCTTCGATCGCCTTATTTACCCTGCGATTATTTGTGTGCAATTCACTATCTGAGTGATGTTGGCGAAGCTAACCCGGCATTCTGTGTTGTGCCGGGAAGTAACAAATTTGAAACGCTTAAGGAAGCACACGATGCATTGGGCGATGATTATCAGGAACTGCCGATTCGAGGCGCTGCCGGTACCTGCATTCTCTATGATACTGCGCTGTTTCATACACGGTTGGATGGAGACGGTATTCAACCCCGTCGTACCTGGCATCAATACTACGCTCGAGGAGGCTGGCTGCAGAGCGCGCTCCCGACAACAAGCAAGTACCGACGCTCTCCCTCACCTGTGTTAACTGACTGGAATTTGTTTCCGGAACGGCTGGCGATGCACGAAAACCTTGAGGTCAGAATGTTCTTCTCACATTGGAATACCGCACAGGGAGAATGGGCAGCATCGGGGTTTGATCCCGAAGTGAGAAAAGCCATGCCGCGTGGTGAACAATAATGTTGTGTGCCTGGTTGCTTGATACATTGACCGGATTTCAATTCGCTTAGTATTCCGCTACATTCAAATTCAATGATAACTTCATTCATCAGTTTATTTTAGCGCAGGGGAAGGTGACGAGATGCCTAAATTGAGAGACGAAGAAAGAGATGAATTTTTAACTAAGCCGGGTGTGCTGATGCGGATTGCCTGTGTCAGAGATAACGGCAGCCCGCTGGTCACACCTATCTGGTTTATCTTCCATGATGGTGCAATTTACTTTACACCAAGGGAGCGATCCGAGTGGTTCGCCTGTCTGAAATCTGATCCGCGAGTGTGTCTGTGCATTGATGAAGATGCGTTACCTTACCGAAAATTGGTGATAGAGGATAAAGCCGAGTTGGTACATGACGTGGGTCATGATGATGTTTGGCGGGATTTGTACCGCCAAATTGCCATGCGCTACGTACCCACAAACGAGGCAGAGGCCTATGTGAATAACACGATTGATCAACCCCGTGCGTTATATAGAGTGGCGTTGCGTTCAGCCAGTGTAAAAAGCTGGCGCATGCCAATACCCGGTGAGGACCAAACGGGTATATGGCATTCAAGGTATTATGCAAAGGGCAGCAAGTATGGCGATGCTACCGGGGTTTGAATTTGAAATGCCATCACCGGCGTCAAGGGAAGAAAGGAGTATTAAATGTCAGACGTTGTGAGCTATACCGTGAAAGACGGCATTGCGATTATCCAAATCACACGCGCCGATAAGCTGAATGCCCTTGATGAAGAGGTGATACAGGGTTTGCGATCTGCTTTTATGCAATATGATGCATCTGAAGAACGATGTGCCATTCTGTGTGCTGAGGGTGACAGGGCTTTCTCCGTGGGCGCCGATATCAAGAATCCGCCGAAAGAGATGTGGCAGGGTGTACCTGGTGTAGGCGTCGTGACTAACAAGCCAATCATAGCGGTGGTGCAGGGCTATTGCGTGGGCGGCGCCTATATTCTGGTTCAGATGTGCGATCTTGTTGTCGCTGCCGATAACACGATTTTTAAGTACCCGGAGGCGCAGGTAGGTTTTACTGGTGGACTGATCGCTGGTTGTGCTGCACGCATTCCGCACAAAATAGCGATGGAATTCATGCTGCTGGGTCAGGACTTGCCGGCTCAACGAGCTTATGAAGTCGGCATGGTCAACAAGGTTGTACCCCTGGGTGAGCAAATGGATGCTGCGATGGAATACGCTAATATTTTGAAAATAAGCGCGCCGCTCGTGGTTGATACTATCAAGGGTCTAGTCGCGGACACGGTTCCTCGGGGGCCTGCGGAAATTTCTGCGATTGCCCGTGACAAATTACTTGCTGTGAAAGATAGTGAAGATGGCGCCGAGGGCAGGCGGGCATTTAAGGAAAAACGCACGCCCGATTTCAGAGGTCGGTGACCTTGTACCCGGTGTCGTTGTCGGCGCTTAATCATCCAAAGTTGAAAAGTGAGAGTTAATGAAAGCCAGCATAAAATGGGTTGAAGATGTCATGTTTCTTGCCGAGTCTGAAAGCGGGCATGTGGTTGCAATCGACGGGCCGCCCTCCTCAGGTGGACGTAATGTCGGTGTGCGACCAATGGAAATGGTACTCATGGGGATGGGCGGCTGTACGAGTTTTGATGTAATGATGATGCTGAAAAAAGCGCGACAACAGGTCACGGATTGTGTCGCGCAGCTCGATGCCGAACGTTCCGACGAAATACCCAGTGTGTTTACCAAGATTCATATTCATTTTATCGTTACAGGCAAAGCACTGAAAGAAACTCAGGTAAAGCGCGCAATAAATCTCTCTGCAGACAAATACTGCTCTGCATCAATTATGTTGGGCAAAGGTGGGGTCGAGATCACCCACGATTATGAAATTGTTGAAGCAGAGTAAATGTGCGTTCAGTGAAAAGCACGCCATCTTCCTCGTGATACGCAATCAATGATCGATCAAGGTCTACCGGTAGCGGAAGTACTGGGCGCGCTTAAAGCGTCGCTTCAATCGAATGACCAAGTTGTGCTTCAGGCACCCCCAGGTGCAGGCAAAACGACCCTAGTGCCACTAGCTCTGATGGGCGAGAGTTGGCTTGGTCAGGGCAAGATTCTCATGCTGGAACCGCGCAGAATCGCAACCCGAGCAGCAGCCCATAGGATGGCCGAACTTTACGGTGAGCAGGTTGGTCGGACGGTTGGCTACGCAATGCGTCTTGAGTCCCGACTGAGTGCGGCGACAAAAATCCAAGTGATTACCGAAGGTGTTTTGACTCAAATGTTGATGGAAGATCCGACGCTCTCTGGTGTTGGACTCGTCATTTTTGATGAGTTTCATGAGCGGTCACTTGATGCTGATCTGGCTTTAAGTCTATGTTTAAAAAGCCGGGAGATATTCCGAGAAGAGCCGCTTAAGTTGCTGGTGATGTCTGCGACCATGGATAGCGACCGAGTCGCGGCAGTTATTCAGGCGCCAATCATCTCCAGCGAAGGTAAACAATATCCCGTTGAGCTGATCTACGGCCGGGCGGCCAAAATCCGAGAGAAAATAGCAGACCGTATAGTTGAAACAATCAGGCAGGCCGAATCAGAAAATCCGGATAGCAGCATACTTGTTTTTTTGCCCGGCGAAGGGGAGATAAGACAAACACTGAAAAAACTGTCAGAAGCGGGATTTGCTCATAATGCAAATGTTGAAGTATTACCGTTGTTCGGTTCGCTCAGTCAACAAGCGCAGCAGTATGCTATTTCACCGGGGCATCGAAAGATTGTGCTAGCAACTAATATCGCTGAGACCAGCCTGACGATTGAAGGTGTTGATGTCGTTGTTGATAGCGGTCTGGTGCGGGTGCCTGCCTTTGACCCTTCTTCAGGCATGACGCGACTTGTAACTCAACGCATATCAAGCGCTTCAAGTATTCAGCGAGCGGGTCGTGCTGGCAGACTGAGACCCGGTAAATGTTACCGGCTGTGGTCGGCTTCGCAGCAACAGGAACTTGCAGTTCATGCGAAACCGGAGATAGCTAACGCAGACCTTGTGCCTCTTGTGCTTCAGCTTTTGCGCTGGGGTATTGGTGAGCCAAACGAGCTAACCTGGATTGATTCTCCCCCATCAGGTCCACTTGCTCAAGCTAGGCAGATGCTGATTAATCTTGGGGCAGCGACTGGTTCGGTCAGCGGTTCATCGACCGGCAGTTTTGTACTGACAGATCACGGTGAGCAAATGTCTGTGCTTGGGGTGCATCCCAGATTGGCGCATATGTTGTTGATGGGTTGGCAGTTTGACAGGTTGCAAACGGCGACGTTGATCGCTGCTGTATTGTCTGACCGTGATCCTTTTGATAATCCGGATATGACAAGTCGGGTAAGTATACTTATCGGGCAGACGCGGTGCCCAAGAGAGCAGGAGGGATGGAAAAGCAGGACGCTGCAACTCGCTCGACAATACGAGAGTCAAGTGAAGAAAGCAGCGACTAAGCAAGCCATGACCAAGCAAGACATGACCAAGCAAGCCATGGCAGGCGGTATCTCTGCTGAACAGACTGTCTCTTTTTTGCTGGCTTGCGCTTTTCCCGATCGCATTGCACGAAAGCGGCATTCCGGTGGCTATCAGCTGGCAAATGGAAGAAGTGCGACGCTGCCTCGAGGGGCCCAGTTTACCCATGATCAGTGGTTGGCGGTTGCGGAAGTCAGTGGGCTGTCGCGGAGTCAGGGCGATGTAATTCGTTCGGGGGCGGTGCTTGACCCTGAGTTACTTGAAGGTCCACTGCAACCACTGGTTCAGACAAAAGAAGTCATTGAGTGGAGTAAAAAAGAAAATAGGTTTGTTGCCGAACATCGCCGGGTTGTTGGTGAGCTGGTTTTTTCCCGCAGGAAACTCGCGTCTGTCTCTCGCGAGGCGCGTGTGAAGGCCTTGATTGATCATCTTCGAGGTGTTGGTCTTGAATATTTGCCTTGGAATAAAGATCTGCGAAATTGGCAAGCTCGAGTGCAGCTTGCGGGTACCCATGATGCGACTTTCCCCGCCATCACCGATGATGACTTGATCGCAAATCTGGAAGACTGGTTAGCCCCCTTTCTAGACCCAGTGACGAAACCGGAGGATTTTAGGAAGCTAGCGCTTGCGCAAATACTTCATGGGTTGCTCACTTGGGAGCAGCAAAAGACCCTCGAACAAGTTGTACCTGAGACAATGACTGTGCCCTCTGGTGCCAGCATTAAGCTAGATTATTTACAAACCCCACCTGTCCTGGGGGTAAAGCTTCAGGAGTTATTTGGCATGTCCGACACCCCGCTGTTGCTGAACGGCGAGATGGCTGTGGTTATTCACCTGCTATCTCCTGCAGGCAGACCTTTGCAGGTAACGCAGGATCTAGCGCATTTTTGGCGCAATACCTATCAGGATGTCAGGAAAGATATGAGAGGGCGTTATCCTAAACACCCGTGGCCAGAAGACCCTTTGACTGCTGTTGCGACCGCGAAGACCAAGCGAGCGCTTGCTGGACAAAAGAAGAAGGAGTAAAAGTTGGTGATGCTATGTTTTTAGGCTTCTTTAAGTAAGCTCTCTCCCCGGTAGCGAAATAGCGACATCATGAAAGCTGATCTTGCCTGATCGATGCAGTAAGCTGTCTTAATCCTGAGTCCTTCACTGACATAGCGCGGCGCCGAAGAAATGTGGCTGTCAGTCTTAAGGGTCAAAGCTTGGCTGAACGACGACCTGTGCGCTGCGAACAGGCTTTGAATGGGTGATGAGGAAAACTGCTAATGAGTGATATGCCATGAAAGCGCAAGCCTGCCCCTGTGGCAGTAGCCAAAGCTATAGCGCTTGCTGCCGACTTCTACACCGAGGTGTGAAGAAAGCGCGGAGTGCTGAGCAGCTCATGAGGTCAAGGTATGCAGCTTACGCGCGTTGCGAGTATCAATATCTGGTTGATACGCATTACCCGGATACTAGGGGGACACTTTCTCTCGACGAGCTTGAAAAGAGTAATCATGAAACAAGCTGGTTGGGGCTTGAAATTTTGACTGCCGAAGATAAGCAGGTGAGTTTTCGAGCTTACTTTGTCCAGCTATCAGATCAGCGATTGCAATGCCTATGTGAAGCATCGCGGTTTCTGCGAGAAGGTGACGACTGGTTTTATATTGATGGTCAGCACAGGCCGGAACTCGCTGTTTTGCCTCGGAGAAAAGATCCCTGTTTCTGTGGCAGCGGTAAGAAACTTAAGAATTGTCATGGTGACCTGATTGATTAATGCCTAGCTGAGCTAAACCTCGTCAGTCGCGTCTGCTGCATCGTAGTCATCAAAGTCATCTGGTTCAATTGCTTCCATCTGCTCGAGCAGATTTATCGCCAGCCCAACATAGTCAGAGTCTGTGATAATGCCCACCAACTTCTCTCCCTGTAGTACGGGTAGAGAACCAATTTTATGTTTCTGCAGCATGAGCGCTGCTGCTCTCATATCCGCAGTCTGGGAGATGGTATAAAGGTCCCGTCTCATGACATCTGAAACAAATATGCCTGTTTTATCAGCGGCCAGAATGTCTCGTTGTGTAATTAGACCAATTAATCTTTTTTCAACATCGATAATAGGAATGTGCCGAACCCGGTGAGTTTTCATGAGCTGTTCCGCCCCTGCCAGAGTAGCACTCGCCTCTAGCGTGAAGAGGTCGGTTGTCATAATTTCGCGGATACTCAACATGCTTTCTGTCTCCTGAATTGATCAAAGCATATCGGGACTATTTAATATTTAAATTGATAAGGATCAAGATTCTTGAGAATCATGCAAGTTTGGATACATTGGGTTATTGTCACAAATAGAGTGTCGATTGTTTTGGAGTAAGACTGATGATGAAGTTGCATATAAGTGGTAATTCCCCCTACGCCAGACGAGTAAGGGTGGCGGTTCGTGCCTGTGGTCTGGAGGACCAGGTAGAGGAAGTTACGATAAAGGGTTTTGATCATCTACCATCAGAGTCGCCAGGAAATAAAATTCCTGTCCTTGTCGTTGAACCGGGGCTGGCGATTTCCGAGTGTTTATTGATAAGTCGATATCTCGATGATCTAGCGGGCGGAAAATTGTCGCCTACAGACCCACGGGCACAGGTTAAACAATTAGAGATTGAATCTGTCGCATCAGTCCTTATGGATTCACTGTTCGCGCGCTCTATGGAAAAGAATCAGCGTGATGAAGCCAGTCGCTCTGTTGCAGTACTGAAGAAAGAAGCTGATCGCTCGGCTCGTTGCTACGATAGGTTAAATGAATTACTTGATGGAGCATCGACGGATATCAACTTCGCCTCCATTGCCGTGGTTTCTTGCCTCGGTTACGCAGACTGGCGAAACCCAGAGGACGACTGGCGTAAAAGTTCTCCGGCACTGGTCGCCTGGTTCGACAAAATGATGGAAATACCTTTATTCGCCGAGACCGCGCCGGTCTATTGACTAGCCGCTGTTGCGAGAATGAACAAAATGATCTCGATCGAACGAGTAACGCACGTAACCAACGACCTAGGAGAAGGTCCCGTTTGGGATGCTGAAAAAAGCGCATTGTGGTGGGTCGATTCCTATGCAGGCAAGATTTTTCGGCTGGAAGATCCAATGAAAGTTGACGGCCAGAAGCCAGAGGTGTGGTCAATGCCCTCCATGATCGGTAGCTTGGCGTTGATTGATGACGACCGAGTGATTGTTGCACTGCAGACGGGAATTTATTTCTTTAATACTAAAACCGGTCAACTTGATCTAGTTTCTGATCCGGAGGGCGACCTTCCGGAAACGCGCTTTAACGATGGCAAGACGGACAGAGCAGGGAACTTTCTTGCCGGCTCAATGGGCATTAAAGTCCGCGACCGTGCGCTGGGTGCGTTGTACCGTGTTAGCCCTGACCTCGGCGTTGAAGTGCTTGAAGACGACGTGATTGTGGCTAATGGTCCTTGCTTTAGTCCAGCAGGCGACGTGTTTTATTTTAATGATGGTCGGCGTCGAATTCTGGCCTATGATTATCACCCCGATGGACCGCTGACAAATAAGCGAGTGCTGTTCGAAGGCGAAAAACACCAGACGGGATCAGATGGCGCGACCGTAGATAGCGATGGCAATTTGTGGGTGGCGCTGACGGGTTCTAGTGAAATTGGCATGTTGTCGCCGGACGGAGAGTTGCTAAAAAGGATTTCAATGCCGGTGAAGCTGCCCAGTTCGGTTATGTTTGGTGGTCGTGACCTCGACGAACTTTATGTCACATCGATCAGTAATTCTGGCAACAGAGTCTCAAATGAAGCTGGCGCTGGAGGTCTATACAGAATTACTGGTCTGGGCGTGCGGGGTATCGCTGAGACCAGGTTTGGTTCGAGTATTTAATGAATAAGTCAGAGAGCCCGATTAGCGGGAAACGCCCCGTTGGAAGGCCCAGAGCCGATGGCCGACCGCACCTCTCCAAACATGCGGTGTTTAAGACTGCGGCGCAGATGATCGCACGTTTTGGTTATGCCGGCGCTAGCCTGAGAAAGATAGCAGATCAACTTGATGTTTCAGCGCCATCAATTTTGAACATGTTTAAAACGAAAGATCAGCTGCTAAATGAACTTATTGTGGCGCTAGCCAGCAGGACATTGTTGTTTCATGAGGCGCTGGAGCAAGAAAATTTGGCCCCGGAAGTTGCGCTTTATAAAATGATTTATGAGGAAGTCATCAGTGTCGCCGGGGCGCATGAGCTCACGCGGCTCTTCTACTTGCCGGAGTTGAGACTGGCGGGTTTCGAAGTAGCGCAGGCGCAAAGAGAGTCAATGATTGCAAATTTCAAACGATGTGTCGTCCAATGTGTCGATTGTCAGGTTTTTCGAGAAGTAGATAGTATGCTTGCAACGGAACAGATTTTTCAGTTGACGGAAACTAGTATGATAGCGCTGGAACTAGAATCGCTGGGGTCAATCGAGGCTCAAGCCAGTGCCGCCGCTGACTTAGCCCTGAGGGGGTTCCTTGCCAGACCCAGTCGTCTGGCAGAAATCAGTAAAAAAGCGCGATCCTGTAAAATTGTTCCAAACAGAAGTTAATTGTTAGGTCTTTGTAAGCGTCAACTGACTACGCCAGTTCCATTTTCGACAACCACCACTGATTCATCTGCCAGATGGATTTCTCATAGGTAGATAATCGGCCCTGAGTCGTCAGTGGTGCATTTAGTCCCCGCCACACGATATCGTTTGCAGCGATGTCTTCAGTATGGATAAAACTCACGATCTCAGCGGAAGCATCCAGTTGCCGCTGGAGGTCAGGCAAGTCCAGATTTTGTTTGTGAATACAGAGGTGCACCTTCAGTAAAAAGTTGTCGACTGTTCTGGGAATAATCTGAAACCAGATGAGCATGTCGCTCTGGACAGCAAAAGTGAGGCAGGGAAAAGCGACATTAGCCCAGAGGGTGCCAAGATCTTCTTCTTTTATTCCAGGCGTTGGTTTGAGGCTGCCGTGATCGGCGGCGTCCTCTGCTGATTCACCTGTGGGCATTTCCAGAATTGACCATGGCCCATCGTTATCCGGTACCCTAGACTGTCGAGAAGGAAAGCCTGGTTGTAGTGTTGTCGAGTGTGTACCGATGTGGTGATACGCTTCCATGAAGTTTTCAACCAGCACTTTCCAGTTCCAATTGCTGTCAAATTCCAGCGTACGTTGAATCACATGTTCGGCTATTTGATATTGGGTAAATTGCTCGGTGAGCCCCTTGACCTGCGACGCAAATGGTTTCGCGTTTGGGTCGAGTGTGGCCATGATGAAGCCTTCCCATATCTCCGATCGAATCTCTGGAAGTTTGCAATCTCGAATATCGAAGTTCTTTGCAGTTTCCATCATGGGTGCCGCGATTAGTTGACCCTTCGTATCGTAACTCCATGCATGATACGGGCAGGTGAATTTCAACTGTTTACCTTCACCTTCAACAAGCCTTGCAGCGCGATGTAAACACACGTTCGATAATACTCGAATTTCCTGCTCCGTATCGCGCACGGCGATGATGGGTTGATCAAGCAGGTCTGCTGCTATGAAACTGCCGGCTTCGGGCAGTTGCTCAATACGTCCAATCGGGAGCCAGGATTTTTTGAATATCTTTTTCTGTTCTGCTCTGTAGATTTCCTCGGACGTGTAAGCAGCAGCGGGTAATGTGTAGGCCTTATCTAGGGGTGCAGATATTCTTGTGATTTCGTCTTTGGTGAATAGCGGCGATTGTTTTTGACGCATGGAATCTTACCGATAATTGGCTATGACTCGATAATTTAGAGCATAATTTAGACCGGCACAATTAATATTTAACAACTGTTAAAAATTGGGACGACTCTTATCTTCTTTCATAATTGTCAAAACGTTCATAGGCCCGAGCCTAAGTTATTGCGAAAATAGTATGCCCGGCATAGCTTTAATTCTGAATGCGGCTTGGGGGTATCATTAAGGCGAGTGGTATTGATGCGTCGACAGGTGTGAGTCATGGCTATCGATGCTTGGGTACGTTGTCGCCGTTCTGTACAGCCCCGTGATAAATAGGGCAATATGACAATACTCGAGTCTAAACTCAATTTCATATCCAAGAGAGCCAATAGGAGCCGTAAATGTTAATAGCAATCGTACAAATCCCACTACCAGGTCAAAAGTCAAAAGATCAGGCAATTATGGGTGGCATGAAGACAACGGACCAGTACCTTGGTATGCCCGGCCTTATACGAAAGGATTATCTCAGCAGCGATGAGGGCGGGGGCGGTGTGTATCTTTGGGAATCGCGTGAAGCCGCTGAGGCATGGTACAACGACGACTGGTGGGTCATGATGCAGGATCGTTACGGCGTCAAGCCGAGTCTGGTATTGTATGATCATTATCTGACGGTTGATAACGACCTCGGCGCAGTCACTGTTGATCGCAAGCCTGTTGCCGCCGAGGCCGAGACGGGATAGTGACATATACAGCATGGAGGTATTCCTGTCCGGTTTTCTTGCCCGTTTATCGCTGACTGCTGTTTGACAGCGACGGGATTTTCCTTTGTACGCGTAGAATTTAGCATCTGCAGAGATATGGCCTCGTTATGAGAAGGGTTCTACACAGCATTTACAGGTCGATGTTCGTAAGCTTGTTCGCACTTGCCCTTGGCGCTTGCGGCGGCGGAGGCGGAGGCGAGTCCTCTCCCGCCACGCCCCAAATACCGGCTCCCCCTCCTTCCCCTGATCCACCCTCGGGTGAGATAGATATTTCTCTGGCCGAGGGTGCGCGATTTCTAAGGCAGGCCAGTTTTGGGCCTGCAGAAGGGGATGTCGTTTCATTGCAGACGACGGGTTATGAGGGTTGGATTGATAATCAGATGAATGCCCCCGCGTCGTCACAGCTCCAGCATCTGGCAGCCTTACCTCCACCTGAAAACGGTGCCGAGGGGCGACGCAATCGCCTCGAAGCTTTTTTCAAATATGCCCTTGAGAATGACGACCAGTTACGGCAACGAATGGCTTTCGCGCTTTCAGAAATCATGGTGGTCTCAGATCAAGGTGCCTTGGCTAACAGAGCAGGTGGTTTAGCCAGCTATTACGATATGTTGAGTGAGCATGCTTTCGGCAATTTCAGAGACCTGATAGGAGCTGTGACGCTTCATCCTGCGATGGGTGTTTATCTGTCGATGCTAGGAAATGAGAAACCCGACGCTGCACGAAATATTCGCCCAGATGAGAACTATGCAAGGGAGTCTTTGCAACTGTTTACCATAGGAACGGTTGAGCTTAATCTTGACGGCACACCCCGATTGGACAGTGCTGGGCAGTTGATTCCAACTTATGATCAAACGATTATTGAAGGTTTTGCTCACGTTTATACGGGTTGGACCTTCGGTGGCTCGGTGAGATTTAATAGACCCAGCAGAGATTATTTGGTCCCTATGCAAGCCTTTTCGAGCTTCCATGATACCAGTGAAAAAAAACTGCTAAACGGGGTTGTGATCCCAGCGGGACAAACGCCGGAGCAAGACCTCACAGATGCACTTGATAATATCTTTGCGCATCAGAATGTCGCCCCCTTTATTAGTCGCAGACTGATCCAGCGTTTTATCAGCGCAAACCCCAGTCCATCCTATGTTGAACGTGTCGCGACAGTGTTTAATGATAATGGCTTCGGCGTGCGTG
>ERZ1048686.207-NODE-207-length-64377-cov-9.534483_pt1 | contig 64377 bp, 61 predicted proteins | sample MGYA00383099_ERZ1048686 | MGnify/ENA primary metagenome ERZ1048686 (study PRJEB29581, sample SAMEA5548369) | metagenome | biome: marine; feature: coastal; material: water | depth 25 m | study: Short-term variability in the microbial, nano- and picoplankton... | reverse complement strand
AAATAATTAACAAGAAGATTATTCTACAATAGTTTTATTTACTTTAAGGTTATATAAAAAGCAATCTTTTACTTATTTTTGCAAAGTGAAAGAAGCTTCAAAATATAACTGGTCTATGGTTGCCTTCTTAACCATTATTCCAATAATAGGCATAGTTGGTACATCATTTTATATATATTACAATGGGATTGAACTATTCGAACCAATATTACTGATTTCTCTTTGGTTTTTTACTGGTATGGGTATTACAATGGGATATCATAGATTATTTGCTCATAAATCCTACAGGACAAATACTATTTTAGAGTGGATATTAATGATATTTGGTTCAATTGCATTAGAAAACACAATATTAAAATGGTCATCTGATCATAGAAGACATCATTCATTGTCAGATACTGATGACGACCCATACACAATTAAAAAAGGATTTTGGCATGCCCATATTGGTTGGATATTAAAAAATACGGATCCAGAAAAAGAAAAAATATCTGGTGTTAAAGATTTAGAAAAGAAATCGGCTGTTATTTTTCAAAACAAATACTATTACCACATTGCCTTTGTAGGGGGTTTTTTAATTCCATTAGCTATCGGTTTTTACTATAACAGACCAGTAGGAGGACTACTTTGGGGAACATTCCTGAGAATCACTTTAGTTCATCATGCAACATTCTTTATAAATTCATTATGTCATTACAGTGGAAAAAGAACATATGACGTTAATTCAACTTCAAGAGACTCATGGCTTGTGTCACTATTTACTTTTGGCGAAGGATATCATAATTACCATCATAAATTCCCATCTGACTACAGGAATGGAATTAAATGGTATGCATATGATCCAAGTAAATGGTTAATTAAAGTATTTTCTTATTTAAAAATAACTTCAAATTTAATTATGACAAATGACTATCAAATTCTACAAAGTAGATTTGAAGTTATATCAAATACTATCACAGAAAAAGTAAAAAAGTCAAATAAAAATTATCTAATTGCTAGAAAAATGGATTTAGAAATATTGAAAAATTCTGCTAACGATTTAATATCTAAAATAAAAACTCTTGAATTACCAAAGAATAAAATAGGCGCTCAAATAAATAGCGAATCAGTAATAAATTATAAGAAAAAGATGGTTAAAGTATTAGCCGACTTAGATTCAATCTCCAAGAGTTTGTCATATAGTTAGTAGCAAAACTTATTTATAGTCAGAATGTTGCTCTATAGCATGACTAATCATTTCAGTAATATCAGAAACCGATTCCTTATCATAATCAATAATTAGGGGTTCTTTAATATTAATTCTTTGCTTAACGCCCTTCTTTTTAAGTTTTAAACCTGTCTTGTCAAAAGATCTCCTAAATCCATCTATAGTAATTGGAACTACTATTGGTTTATGTTCTTTTATCATAAAGGCTGTACCTTTTCTAATGGGTGCCCAAGCTTTAGTAGTTCCTTGAGGGAAGGTAATTAGCCAACCATCGTTAAGAGCTAGTTTTATATTATTTAGATCTCTATTGTCAATGGGTCTGTTGATGCTCTCTCCCTTGCTTCTCCAGGTTCTTGAAATTGATACAGAGCCTGTATATTCAAGAATTTTAGGAATAATTCCTGCCCTCATTGTTTCCTTTGCAGCAAGAAAATAGATATTTCTTTTTTGATTAAATAGATAAAAGAAATTTTTAATACTATTATCTCTACCATTTAAACTAGCGTTAAAGACATGAATCATAGCAGTAACATCAGAAAAATATGTTTGGTGGTTAGAAATAAATAGAACATTTGATTTAGGTAAATTAGCTAAAATTTTGGCACCATTAATTTCCAAATAATTAATTCCTCTAAATCTTCTGTGTGATATTATGCCAATTATTATAATTAAGAGACGCTTAATTATCTGAAAATTCCCAAACGGATCTCTTTTAAATATTCTCATATTGCAAATGTAATCAACAAAAAATAAATCGTTAATTTTGCAGTTCTTAAACTTTAACAATAAAGAGGTATATGTTTTCCGATAGAGAATATAACAGGATAATTGAAATGGCGTGGGAAGATAGAACTCCCTTTGAAGCCATTAAATATCAGTTTGGTATAAGTGAGCATGATGTAATAAAGATCATGAGAAATGAGCTCAAGCGGTCAAGTTTTAATTTATGGAGAAAAAGAGTTAATAGCGGAGTAAGTAGTAAGCATCTTAAAAAAAGAAGCGATGATATTTCTAGATTTAAATGTAGTAGACAAAGCCATATTTCATCAAACAAAATATCTAAGAGATGAAAGAAAAAATGAATTACTATAATTGTTTGTTTTTATTATATTTGAAATAAAAAAAACATGGAAAACCTTTCAACATTAGCACAAGTAATTCTATCAATCTCTGTAACCATTGTTTGGGTATTTAGGCGCGACAATATCACACTGGAGTTTAAACAATATGAACTTTCAAGTTTAACAGAAAACATAGTAGGGGCATTAAAAATATCATTAGCTACAGTTTTAATACTTGGGATATGGTACAGTGAACTTTTAATTATTTCATCTCTTTGTATGGCATTTTTAATGATCTGTGCACAGTATTTTCATTTTAAAGTAAGTAATCCCTTTTCAAAGAAGGTGCCATCTCTTTTGCTTTTGATTTTATCTCTGTTTATTGCCGCTACTAATTATGGCATATTATAGAAAATGGATATAGATTATGCAATTATATATTTTTCTGCATTATCTTTTCTTTTTTATGGTGTAAGTTCTTTTTATTCCAAACGTTTAATTTCTGAATACGAAAGATGGGGATATAATAAACTAAGAATAATTATAGCTGTTCTACAAATTTTAGCAAGTTTTGGATTAATTATTGGTGCATATTCTTTTCCTTTACTTCTATCAATTGTTTCTTTCTCTCTTACTATAATGATGTTAGTTGCAGTTTTCGCAAGAATTAAAATAAAAGATTCAATTGCAAACACAATGCCTGCAATTTTCTATGTAATAATTAATAGTATTATTTTTTACCAATCTATCTTTTAATTCTATCAATGAATTACTATGCTGTACATAATAATATATTCATAAAATATTAATATTGTGATATGAAAAATATCATTTTAATACTAGTATTATTATCATCCTCAATGCTTTATGCATCATTTCCAGTAGAGAATTCTTCAACATTTTATAATGATACTGTCAAAAATAGTAATGATACTGTTAAATCAGAAAGTTTAGTAGATTATCATACAAGGTTACAAAATAGTGGATTTGACATAGCAAAATGTAGATGTGAAGACTGTCAAAAATTTAAAGGGATAAAGCCACAAAAAGAAAAATCAAAAGTAGCTAGAACTGCAATAAGTATTGGGCTCATGTTATTAATAATTATTGTCATTATAGTTGGATTATTTGCTCTCATGTTATCTTGGACTTTCTTTGAATGGTTAAATTAACTTTTTAAGAAACTCATATTTTTTGATCTCTTTTAACGTAAAGATAAAGACACCCTAGAAAACCAGTTACTATTAGCAGAAATGAAATAATTTCTGCTTGAGTAATACCACCAAGAATGTTATATTCTGTATTAACTCTAACTTTTTCAATAAAAAACCTTTCAATTCCATTAAAAATAAAGTAAATGAAGAACAACATTCCTGGAATGTTTATTTTCTTTCTTAAAAACCAAAGAATACCAAATAAAATAAGTGACATAACAACTTCATAGAATGCAGTAGGCCATACTGGATTAGCAAGTTGATAACAAAAGTTACCAACACATCCATCAATTGGAATACCAGCATTAATAACATTATGAGGAAATGTATAGCTCCACATCCAATCAGGCAAAAAACCCATCCAATCTGGCTTAGGGGCTAAATTTACTATTCCCCAATCCCCATCTCCTGACATCTGACAGCCAATTCTACCAATCCCATAGGCGAGCATTAGTGCTGGCGCAGCACTGTCTATAAGGTGCTTTATTTTTATATTAAATTTTTTAGCATACCAAATTACAGAAATAGCACCAAAAATTAATCCTCCGTAGAAGGTTAGGCCACTAAATGAAAGTAATTGCCCAAGTGGATCAGAAAGAAATAAATCAAAATTTTCTAAGTTATGAAATATTTTTGCGCCAATTACTCCTGAAACTGCTGCAATCATTGTTAAGTTGCCAACTAATTCATAAGGATGTAAAGTTTTGTCTATTGTTTTGGGTGTAGTTAGTTTTTGTTTTTTATTATCACTCCACTTGATATATAATGAAGCTAATGCAATTAATATACCACCAAAAAGATTACCTCTTGAAGAAAGGATAAATTCCTGTGGGTTATTAACTAGATCTGAATAATAAAAAAAGGCCTCTATTGCTTTAAATCCTAATAAGAAACCAAAAAATAAACTACTCACTATATCATAAATGCTAAGACCTTTTCCAATAACTTCTTTAGTCTTAAAAACTGAAAGTAAACCTTGAGATTCTTTTCTTCTAAGTTCAAGAGATATAATCCATGAGGCCATCAGAAATGCAATTGCAACCCAAAAACCAAATGTCTGAATAGGTAAAGGGATGTCTAAACCAAATAAATCATATATTAGATGTGAAATTGTTGGATACATATTTTAGTTTGTTATTATTTTTGATAGCATTATACCATCTGAATCGATATTCTGCAAGAATACCTTTTGCTTAGATTTTTGTAAATGTTTATGAAAAGGAACTTTAATCTTAATGTAATTATCCGTAAAACCATATAAGAAACCATCGTGATCTTCTTCTTCAAGTAAGGCAGTATGATGAGAACTTATGTATTTTGAATAAAAAGCTCGTTTAAGTTTTTCTGAAAGTAAGATTAATTTTGTAGCTCTTTCAGAGCGAGTTTTCTTATCAATAACATTATCAAATTCGATTGCAGCAGTATTTTCTCTCTCAGAATAAGTAAATACATGTAAATAAGAAATAGGTAGGTCTTTGATAAACAACATTGTTTTATTAAACTCATCATCAGTTTCACCAGGAAAACCAACAATAACATCAGCTCCTATACATACGTCTTTAATATTATTGGTAATATTATTAATTTTATTTCTATATAATTTTGTTTGATAGCGTCTTTTCATCTTACCTAATATCAAATCTGATCCTGATTGCATAGGAATATGAAAATGTGGCATGAATTTCTTGGAGACACTAACATTTGATATAACTTGATCGCTAATTAAATTTGGCTCGATTGAGGAGATCCTGTATCTTTCTATACCTTCAACATTTTCAAGATTAGACATTAAGTCAGCAAAATTATTGTTGTTGTCTTTAAATTCACCAATATTCACACCAGTTAAAACAATTTCCTTAATACCTTTAGATGCTATGATGCTCGCACTTTGTAAAATATTTTCAATAGTATCACACCTACTTTTTCCTCGAGCTAAAGGAATTGTGCAATATGTACACGGGTAATCACATCCATCTTGAATTTTAAGAAAAGAACGTGTCCTATCATTAAGTGAAAAGGAATTAAAATAATCAAGTTTTGAAATTTCACAGCCATGTATTTTTGGTGAATTAAGTTTAGTTAAATCTTTAAGTAAATTTGGAAGATTAAACTTGTCATTAGCCCCAAGCACCATATCAACTCCCTCAATTTCCAAAATATCATTTGGCTTAAGCTGTGCATAGCATCCAGTAACTACAATAAAAGAGGTTGGAGATAATCTTCTAGCCTTCCTAATTATCCTCCTGCATTCTCTATTTGCATTCTCTGTTACTGAGCATGTATTGATTACATATAAATCTGCAACTTGGCTAAAGTCTACTTTTTGAAAACCAATATCTATTAACTGCCTTCCAATAGTAGAAGTTTCAGAAAAATTAAGCTTACAGCCAAGTGTATAAAAAGCAACTTTCTTTTGATCAAACATTCGCCAAAAATAGATAATTCATTAATCATAGTGAATACGAAACATATTTTTATTTGATTTCGTAAAATTAATTCAGAAAATGGTCTGTTTATAATATGTTACTTGATTAGAAAACTAAAAATAATGCAATGTTCAATTTATGATTGTTTACAATTATATTATCCAAAATATTAAAAGCTTATTACGACAATATTTATTTTAATAAATTATACAGGCATTTAAATGTAAATTGAATATTTTGGACATTGTATTAGTGATATAATTAGTTAATATTGCAAGGTAATTAAAATTATGATTAGATTAATTCTGTTAACAATGGCAACTTTGTTGTATTCATGTAGTAATACAGACCAAAATTCAAATTTATCTATTTTTAAATATAATGAATCATCTGGAATAAGCACACTAGATCCAGCATTTGCAAAAGATCAGGCAACGATTTGGGCAACAAACCAACTTTTTAACGGACTCGTTCAACTTGACAATAATTTAAATGTAAAACCCTCTATTTCAAAGTATTGGAATATATCATCTAATTCATTACATTATAATTTTACTCTAAGAGATGATGTTTATTTTCACGATCATTATCTATTCTCAGATAGTATTGGAAGAAAAGTTATTGCAAAAGATTTTGAATATTCATTCAACAGATTATTAAGTAAAGAATTAGCTGCTCCAGGAAAATGGGTACTATCAAACGTAGAGTCGTATAAAGCTATTAATGATAGTACATTTAAAGTTACTCTTAAAAAACCATTCCCAGCATTTTTATCACTATTAAGTATGCAGTACTGCTCAGTTGTTCCTCATGAAATAAGTGAAAACATTAACTTTAGCAGGGAGCCTATTGGAACGGGACCATTCAAGTTACAATTATGGAAAGATGGAGTCAAGCTAGTTATGAGAAAAAACAATAATTATTTTGAAAAAAATCAAGACAAAGTAGCAATGCCTTATCTTGATGCTATTGCCATAACATTTATTAAAGACAAGCAATCAGCATTTTTACAGTTTTTAAATGGTAATTTAGATTTCGTTTCTGGAATAGACGCAAGTTATAAGGATGAAATACTTACCAGAACTGGTGAATTGAACCCAAAATACAATAAGACAGTTAATCTTGAGAAACTATCGTATTTAAATACCGAATATCTTGGATTTTTAATTGATGAAAAACCCTTACCAATTGAAATTAGAAAAGCTATTAACTTAGGCTTTAACAGATTGGAAATGATAAAGTACTTAAGAAATAACATTGGTTATCCTGCTACAAAAGGGATAATTCCAATGGGACTACCTTCTTTTAATAATAATATAAATGGATATAGCTATAATCCTGAAAAAGCAAAAGCACTAATTAAGAAAAGTAACTTTGATATAAATCAAAAAATTACACTATCTACAACATCATCTTACCTTGATTTATGCGAGTATATTCAAAATAGTTTAACAGATATTGGATTAAATGTTGAGATTCAAATTAATTTACCATCATCTCACAGGCAAATGGTCGCAACATCTAAACTAAATTTCTTTAGAGGCAGCTGGATTGCGGACTATCCAGATGCTGAAAACTACTTATCCTTGTTTTATAGTAAAAACAAGAGTCCTAACGGTCCAAATTATACACATTTTAGTAACAGCTATTTTGATAGCTTGTATGTAGCTTCTCTTTCTGAAAATAACTCAAATAATAGATATTTGTTATACAATAAAATGAATCAGCTAATTCTTGATAGCGCTGTTATTGTACCGCTTTACTATGATAATGTTTTAAGATTTTCAAGTAAAAATATTGCAGGATTAGAAGGAAATGCAATGAATCTGCTTAGCCTTAAATCAGTAACTAAAAATATTCATTAATTAATTTATTTAATCAAAAAAAATATCCTCAAATCTAAATCGATAATTTAACACATGCGATTCTATTTTTTATATTTTTGTTTAAATTACAATAACTCTAAATGAAAATATCATATAACTGGCTGAATAATTATTTAAATCTTAATCTACCTATAGATGAGATTTCATCTATTTTAACTGATATTGGCTTAGAAGTTGAAGGCGTTCAAGAAATAGAAACCGTAAAAGGGGGATTAAAAGGAGTGGTAATTGGTGAAGTTCTATCTAAAATACAACACCCTAATGCTGATAGACTAAACTTAACAACTATAAATGTGGGTGAAATAGAACCATTACAAATAGTTTGTGGTGCAAACAATATTGATGTCGGACAAAAAGTTCCAGTAGCTACAATCGGTACAATATTACACACAGGTGAAGATAGTTTTAAGATAAAAAAAGGTAAAATTAGAGGTGAGCTTTCATATGGAATGATTTGTTCTGAAAGTGAACTAGGATTAGGAGAGAGCCATGATGGAATAATGGTGTTAGATAAAAATGCAGAAGTAGGTATCAAAGCAAAAGATTATTTTAAATTAGAAACTGATACAGTTTTTGAAATTGGATTAACACCAAATCGATCCGATGCAATGGGGCATATAGGTGTAGCAAGAGATCTTCTTACCTCCTTAAACTACAGGGGCGAGAAGCTACAAATGTGCAAGCCATCAGTAAAAGAGTTCAAAGAAATAAATAAAAAAAGCAGTATTTCTGTAGAAGTAAAAGATTATGATTTATGCCCAAGATACTCTTCTTTAACATTAAGTAATGTAAAAGTAACTAATTCTCCAGATTGGTTGCAAAACAAGCTTAAAGCCATTGGTCTTAATCCAGTAAATAATGTTGTCGACATAACAAACTTTGTTTTACATGAAACTGGACAACCCTTGCATGCATTTGATATGAACAAAATTCAAGGAAAGAAGGTTGTAGTATCAAGAAGAAAAAATGACACTAAATTTGTCACACTTGACAATAAAGAAATTAAATTATCATCTGAAGATTTAATGATAAATGATGCGAAGAAACCAATGTGTATTGCAGGGGTTATGGGAGGAGTTGAATCTAGCGTAAATAATGACACCAAAGATATTTTTTTAGAGTCTGCATACTTTGATTCAATAAGCATTCGAAAATCGTCTAAAAGACATGCCTTGAGCACAGACGCATCATTTAGATATGAAAGAGGTTGTGATCCAAACATAACAGTTTATGCACTTAAAAGAGCAGCCTTATTAATAATGGAAATATGCGGTGGCAGTTTGTCATCAGATATTAACGATTTATATCCAAAAAAGATTTCACATTTTAAAGTAGTCTTGTCTTATGATAAAATGGATAAATTAATAGGTGAATATATAGATAGAAATAAAGTTATTTCAATTCTAAGAGATCTTGAGATAGATATTGTAGATTCAAAAGATGATGGATTAACATTGTTAATTCCACCATATAGGGCTGATGTTAGAAGGGAGGTTGATGTAATTGAAGAAATATTAAGAATATATGGGTTCAACAATGTTACAATCCCTTCTAAACTTAATACAATTATTACATCAAATGAAAGTAATAATTCGGAGAAGATTAGTGCATCAATATCAAATCTTTTATCAAACAATGGCTTTAATGAAATAATGAATAATTCTCTCACTAAAGATAAATACAGCACATTAATTCCAGAACTTGATATCTCACATAACATTAAGCTTTTAAATCCATTATCGCAAGATTTAAACATAATGCGTCAGACTCTTCTCTTTAATGGATTAGAAAATATAGCTTACAATCTAAACAGAAAGAACAAAGATTTAAAATTCTATGAATTTGGAAAAACATATCATAAAATAGATGATAAAAATATTGAAAAAAAACATTTACAAATTTTAGTAATAGGAAGAATAAGCTCTGAAAACTGGAATTCAAAAAATCAAGATGTTGATTTTTATTTTATAAAGAAACTAGTTGAATCAGTTCTATCTAAACTTGGAATAAATAACTTCGATTCTATTAGTAAACCTGGATATGGAAGGTCTCTTTCAGTAACTTACAGTTTAGGCCATAAAAAATTAGTTTCATTTGGTAAAGTAGGTAGTGAGATATGTAATTATTTTGATATTTCTGAAGATGTATTTATGGCTGATTTTAATTGGGATAACATTCTTAAAATCACTAAAAAAAATAAGATAAAATACAAGGATATTTCAAAATTCCCATCAATGAGAAGAGATTTATCCTTATTACTAGATAAGTCTGTAACTTTTGAAGAACTAAAAGATATTGCTGTCAATACTGATAATAGAATTTTAAAAAAGATAAATCTATTCGATGTTTATGAAGGGAAACAATTATCTAAAGACAAAAAATCTTATTCTTTATCTTTTATTTTTGAAGATGAAAGTAAAACTTTAACTGATAAAATAATTGACAAAATAATGAATAAACTTATAACATCATTTATAGATAAGGCTGGAGCTGAAATTAGATAGCACTAGCGGATCTAGCACATTTTTGACCATCAATTGCAGCTGATATAATTCCCCCTGCATAGCCAGCGCCTTCACCACATGGAAACAAACCAATTACTTGTGGATGCTGTAAGCTAATTTTATCTCTTGGAATTCTTACTGGAGAAGAAGTTCTACTCTCAGGAGCATGGACAACCGCTTCATTTGTTAGATAGCCCTTCATTTTATTACCTATTTTTTGAAAACCAATATTAAGATTATCACTTAAAAAATTTGGAAATAAGTCTCTAAGTTCAACAGATTTAGTTCCAGGGAAATAAGATGTTTTTGGAATGGAAGAAGATTTCTTATTATAAATAAAATCTACTAGACGTTGAGCTGGAACCTTCTGAGTTTCTCCTGCTATTTTAAATGCAGATTGTTCAATATTTTTTTGAAAATACATTCCTGATAATGGGCCATGTTTGTCATATTTTGAAAAGTCTTTCAATTTTAATTCAACTACAATTCCAGAATTTGATGTTTTATAGTTTCTTCTAGAAGGAGACCACCCATTAGTAACAACCTCACCTGGAGATGTTGCACATGGTGCAATAATTCCCCCTGGACACATGCAAAATGAATAAACACCTCTACCATTTACTTGATTAACAAATGAATATGGTGCTGGCGGAAGGTATTCACCTCGATGCTCACAATTATATTGAATCTGATCTATAAGCTCCTGAGAATGTTCTACTCTTACACCTATTGCGAATGGCTTAGCCTCTAATGCAATATTCTTTCTATCTAATAATAAATAAATATCTCTTGCTGAATGACCAGTAGCTAATATAACCTTATTAGAATGAATTGTATCTCCATTTTTTAGAACAACACCATTAACTTTATTATTTTTAATAATAATATCTATTACTCGTGAATTAAATAATATATCTCCACCGCATGAAATTATAGTTTCTCTTATGGCCTTAATAATCTTTGGAAGCTTATCAGTACCTACATGAGGGTGTGCATCAATCTTTATATTTGGATTGGCTCCATGAAAAACCAAAAGGTCAAGAATATTATTTACGTCACCTCTTTTCTTGCTTCTAGTATATAATTTGCCATCAGAATATGTGCCGGCACCTCCCTCACCAAAACAATAATTTGAATCACTATTTACAAAGTGCTCCTTAGAGAGGATAGCTAGATCTTTTCTTCTTGATCTAACATCTTTTCCTCTTTCAATAATTATTGGTTTAATTCCTTTAGATATAAGTTCAAGTGCTGCGAATAAACCTGCAGGTCCTGAACCTACTATAATAACTTCTTTAGCATTTTCAACATTATTAAAATTAAAAACAAATTTATTAGAGTCTCTAAAGGGTTCTAAAATATAAATTTCTAATGTTAAATTAATTTTTACATTTCTTTGTCTTGCGTCTACAGATCTTTTAATAATATCAACATAGGTTATATCTGTAATACGAATATTAAACTCCTCAGACACACACAACGTAATAGATTTAATATCACTTGCATCCTTTGGTTTTAATTTTATCTGAACTTTCTTTATCATTAATGCAAAACTACATTTAATAGACAATAATTTCTTTATCTTACTATATTTGTTGTGTGAGAATATATTTACTTTATATCTTTTTAAACTTAATTTTATCCAATAGCTTAAAAAGTCAAAACAATATTAATTACGAAGTCATAAATAATGATACTATTTTTTTTTCTGATATTAAGGAAGTTAAAATTATAGAATTCAAAACTATAAATGACAAAAGAGCCTATTATAACTTAAGAAGAAAAGTATTAAAAGTGTATCCATATTCACAAATTGCTAAAGAGAAGCTTAATGAGATCTCTGTAGCCCTAGATTCAATACCCAAAAAAAGGAAAAAGAAAAAATATACCAAAAGTATAACTAAGTGGATAAAATCAGAATATGCAGATAGATTAAAAAAATTAACAAAATCTGAAGGTAAAATTCTAGTTAAACTTATTTACAGAGAAACACAAATATCCTCATATGATATTATTAGATCTTACAGAGGAAGGTTTAATGCCTTTTTTTGGCAATCAATGGCAAAGTTTTGGGATAATAACTTAAAAACTGAATATGATCCATTAATCAATAGTGAAGACATGTTGATAGAACACATAATAAATGATGCGATACTTAAAGAGAATATTTCTAACAATTAGACAAATTGTGAGGCAACCTTTTTATTTCTAGGACCATCTGAATAATTATAAAACCCTTCTCCAGATTTTATGCCAAGCTTTCCGTTTTCTACCATTTTTATTAGTAGGGGGCAAGGTTGATATTTTTTATCATCAAAACCTGAGTACATAACCTCAAGTATAGACAAACATACATCTAATCCAATAAAATCCGCTAAATGTAATGGTCCCATTGGATGTGACATTCCTAAAATCATTACAGTATCGATTCCTTCAACAGAAGAAACATTTTCATGTAAAGTGTAAATAGCTTCATTAATCATTGGCATAAGAATCCTATTCGCTACAAAACCAGGTGCATCATTAACTTCAACTGGGATCTTACTCAATGTCTTACTTAATTGCATTATTTCTTTAGTAACCTCGTCAGATGTAAGTTTACCTCTAATAACCTCTACTAATTTCATAATTGGAACAGGATTCATAAAATGCATTCCGATTACTTTTTTAGGACGAGCTGTTACTGCTGCAATTTGTGTTATTGAAATAGACGATGTGTTTGTAGCAAGGATTGTTTTTGAGTTACAAATACTATCAAGTTCTTTAAATATATTAAGTTTCAAATCTAGATTTTCTGTAGCTGCTTCGACAACTAAATCAGCAGACTCTACACCTTCACTTAGACTTGTGTATGTAGAGATATTATTAAGAGTAGTTACTTTTAATTCTTCTGTAATCTTTTCTTTTGCTACTAGCCGGTTAAGGTTTTTTTCTATTGTTGCTAGAGCTTTATTCAATGACTCTATTGAAATATCAACTATACTAACTTTAAAGTTATTTTGTGCGAAAGTATGCGCAATTCCATTTCCCATAGTACCTGCACCAATGACAGTAATTCTTTTCATATTATATATTTTATTTATTAGTAAACCACCTTTATGTTATCAAAGAATATTGAATTAGTATCTAATGCAAAGTCTCGTTGCATAGAAATAAAAACCTTAAAGGAATTAGCACCAACAGCTTCTGATATTGCTGAAGTAAGGTTAATATATATTTTATTCCAATCTTCTTTTGGATTAATGTAAAGCAAATCTTTTTGCAAAACTGATTGAGGAAAATTAACATAAACACCAACTAAAAACTGTGTATTAGACTTGTAATCAAGCTCAAGATAAACTGGCGCGCCAGCTTGTGGAAGATCACTTAATTCATCAGTAGATAATTCAAAATTAAATAATGAATCTATTAAAATGGCACCACCATAATTATTAGTTGAGTTATTAAATTTCAATATTGTAGTATCAGAGATAGAAGTGATCTCCAAATCTAAACCAACACCTTCAAAATCTTCATTAAAAAAATCTATATTTTCAATGTAGCTTACCTGCGGTGTTATCACTAAAGCATTATTAGAATTAAAATCAAATGTATCTATAACAAAGGAAGAATAAAAAGGATAAGGAATTCTAGTGCCTGAAATGCCATTATCTTTGATTCCAGCTCTTATTCTAACTTGGTGAACTCCCTCTTCTAAGGTTGGAAAATTAGCAGGCAGTTCATAAACCCCAATTAAATTGTCATCAACATACACCCAAGCATCTGTAATATTAGCTGTAGTATTATCATTAACATTTATTTCTTCAATAATTAAATAATTTGGGATACCCAAATCAAGTTCATTACAAGAGAAGAGAAGTAAACTAAAGAAAATTATAAATATTTTATTCATAGTACATATTAACAAAGATTTGTAAAAATCATATTTTTATTTGATAAAACTTATAATAAATTATTGTTTTTTTGTAATCTAAAAATAGGTAAAAATAATTTAAAAATTTGATTGTAAATAAACAATGGGAGATAGTTTTCGACATAAAGGACTAAGAAAGCAATTAGTAGATGAATTAATTAGAAAAGGTATTAAAAATACTAGGGTATTAGATGCAATAAATACTATTCCTAGACACTTATTTATTGACAATGCATTTGTAAATTTTGCATATAAGGATAAAGCTTTTCCTATTGGATCAAATCAAACTATATCACAGCCATATACTGTTGCATTTCAAACTCAACTTTTAAATGTACAACCACATGAAAAAGTTTTAGAGATCGGAACAGGATCAGGTTATCAATCTGCTGTTCTATACTTACTAGAAGCTGATGTATTTACAATAGAGAGACAAAAAGAACTTTTTAATAAAACCAAATTATTTTTACCAACTCTTGGATATAATTGTAAATTCTTTTACGGCGATGGATATAAGGGACTTGAGAAATTTGCAAAATTTGATAAAATAATTATTACATGTGGAGCACCATTTGTTCCAAAGGATTTATTAAATCAATTAAAAATAGGTGGTAAAATGGTAGCCCCTGTAGGAGTTGGAGATATCCAAGTTATGCAGTTAATCGAAAAGATAGACGAGAAAAATATTAAGACTACAGAACATGGAAACTTTTCATTTGTTCCAATGCTAAATGATAAAAATCATTAACTAACCTAAAATACGTTTTATTATTTTACAGCCTTTTATAATTTCTTCATTTGAGATAGTAAGTGGTGGGGTTATCCTAAAAGATGTTTTAGTAAATAGAAAGTAGAAAAGCAATAGATTGTTTTTCATAGCTTCATCAACGACCTTTTTGACAAGAGCCTCGCTATCTAATTCAATTGACAACATAAGTCCAATTCCCCTAATTTCCTTAATTTTTGGATGTACAAGGTTTCCTCTAAAAAGCATCTCTTTATCTTTAATTTCATTTAATAGATTTGTTTTTAGAAGATATTGTAAAACTGACAAGGATGCCGCACAGTTTACAGGATGACCACCGAAAGTTGTAATATGTCCTAGTTCAGGATTATGTGTAAACAAGTTCATTAGTTTAAATGATGATATAAATGCACCAATTGGCATACCACCTCCCATACCTTTTGCAATACATAAAATATCTGGAACAATATTAAAATGTTGAAATGCAAATAATGTACCTAGCCTTCCAAAACCAGTTTGAATCTCATCGAAAACTAGCAGAGATCCAGTTGTATCACATTTTTTTCTAAGTTGCAATAAGAACTCATAATCTGCTGGTATGAAACCACTAGCACCTTGTATAGGTTCAACAAAAACTGCAGCGGTTTTATTTGAAATGTTTTTCAGAGAATCAATATCATTAAAGATGATTTGATTACAATCGGAAAGTAATGGCCTATAATTACTTTTATAACTTTCATTACCCATTATACTCAATGCACCATGAGTTGAACCATAATAAGAAGATTTACATGAAATAATTTCTGACCTTCCTGTTGCCCTTTTAGAAAGTTTCATTGCTCCTTCAATAGCCTCCGCACCTGAATTTACAAAATAGGATGTACACAAACTTTCTGGTAGCTGTTCAGAAAGTAATTTAGCTAGCCTGTATTGAGGAGACTGAACATACTCTCCATACACCATAACATGAGTGAACTTGTCTAATTGAGCTTTTACAGCATTAATAACAACTGGATTAGAGTGTCCTAAAGTACAAGCCGAAACACCAGCAACAAAATCAAGATATCTATTTCCATCAACATCATAAATATAACTTCCGTTGGCAGAATATATCTCTAAACAGGATGCATATGAAAAAGTTTGTGCCTGATGAAGCTTAAAGATATCTTTTGAAGATTGCATCTTATTTTCTTGATATAGATCTCTTTGTTGCTTTTACAATGTCTTTGGATGTTAGGCCATATTTTTCCATTAATTTCATTGGTGGACCACTTTCGCCAAACTTATCATCAACGCCAATCATTTCAATTGGTACTGGATTATTCGTTGATAAAAATTGTGCGATACTATCACCTAAACCACCATTCAACATATGCTCTTCAGCAGTTACAACACATCCAGTATGTTTTACTGAATTTAATATTGTATCCGTATCAAGTGGCTTAATTGTGTGTATGTTAATCACATCAGCACTTATTCCATCAGTTTCTAATATTTTTGCAGCTTCAAGTGCTTCCCAAACTAGATGACCTGTAGCTATAATGGTGACATCGTTTCCCTTCTTTAAATGAATAGCCTTACCAATCTTAAATTCCTGATTTTCAGGTGTAAAATTAGGTACTTTTGGTCTACCAAATCTAAGATAAACAGGACCAACATACTCAGATATAGCAATAGTAGCTGCTTTTGTTTGATTATGATCACAAGGATTTATTACAACCATATGGGGCAACATCTTCATCATACCAATATCTTCTAAAACCTGGTGAGTAGCACCATCTTCACCCAAAGTTAATCCAGCATGAGATGCACATATTTTAACATTTTTGTTAGAATATGCAATTGACTGTCTTATTTGATCATAAACTCGTGATGTTGAAAAGTTAGCAAATGTTCCTGTAAAAGGAATCTTACCACCAATTGTCATTCCAGCAGCAATTCCCATCATGTTTGCTTCAGCTATTCCAATTTGAAAAAATCTATCTGGATTATCATTTTTAAATTGATTCATATTTAATGACCCTGTAAGATCGGCACAAAGAGCAACTACATTTGTATTGCTTTTTCCTAGCTCAGTAAGTCCTGCGCCAAATCCTGATCGTGTATCTTTCATTTCCATAATTAGTAGATTTTAATAAGTTTAGATTTATCTGATTTAACTGTAAAGTTTTTTTCAATAGAATATATAGATTCTCTAGATGACAAAGACCTAAAAACAACTTTATATTTTCCTGGAAGAAGATTAAGTCTATAATCAGTTCTTTCTCCCTTAAAATGATAGATCTGCTTTAAATTGTCACCATTTAGAGTATATATACCACCAAAACCTTTAGAAGGCAACATAATATTAACTAATCCCGAAGATGGAATAACATATGTGGTTGTTTGTGATGGAAAAATTTCAACATCTTCAAACTTAACTCTAGGTAATGTAAACAATTCAATATCATAAATACCAGAAATATACCTTTCAGGATCGTTAATACTCTGTAAATTAAGTGTAGAATCTGTTTCAGATGAACTTACTGTGAATTGATATTTTATCTTTGAACTCATTTTGACATTAAGTTTACCTTGAACTGCTTCAATAGGTATAATAGTATGTTTACCAGGATTAAGAGTAATGTTAGATATGGTGACAGGTGGAATTGTATGAGCAACAATATCATAAGATAAAACTGGATCAATCACCAAGGTATCTGGATTGCCTGAAGAATTAAGGGTATGAATAAAGTTATACTTAGATTTTCCAGTAAAATTATTATAAAAAGTAAGATTAACGTTTGATTCAGTTGGTAAACCATTCTGATCTAAAAGATTTACTTGTGCGGTTGTATTGTCAATTACATGCGAAATAACAATGTTTAAGATATTGGAAAAATCTTTTTCACGGCTTGCATCATAAAATCGACCAACACAATCAAATGATTTTTTCCATTCTTTATCTAAACCTACACCGATAACAAATGGCTTTAAGATAATACCATCTCTTTGGTAAAGCCTTGAAACAGCACATGGATCCATACCGCATTCCTCCTTACCATCAGTAATTAAAATAACAATATTTCTTCCTTTATCATTTGGAAAATCTTTAGCGCCCTCTTCTAGTGATCTAGCAATTGGAGTGGTGCCTCTAGGCTTTATCACAGAAAGTTTCTTTTTTATTAAATCGGCTGCCATATATGCATTTAGAAAATTCACCTCTAAATGTGTATCATCACAATCCTGTGGGGGATAATTACTTTTATGACCATATACCCTTAAGCCGATTTCTAAATTCTCAACGTTTTTCAGAGAATCAACCATATTACTTAATAATTTTTTTGCAATGTCTATCTTCCTTCCACTTTGCCACCTTGATAGCATTGATTGTGATGCATCAAAAATAAATAGAATACGATTTACAGGAACTTCTTTGTTCTGAGAAAAAGAATTTGAACTAGTAAAAACTAGTAGTAAAACAACAAATATTATTTTAATTTCTTTAATAATCACCTAAAGTTTCAATATTTTGATCTAATGCTTTTGCCAATTGCTCATCATTTGGAGCAGAACCATGCCACTTATGAGTTCCCATCATGAAGTCGACACCATTCCCCATTTCAGTATGTAGAATTATTGCAACAGGTTTTTTGTTTCTTGTTAATTCTTTAGCTCTTTCTAAAGTATTTATAACAGCTGTGATATCATTTCCTTGAAACTCTTCTAATACAATCCAATCAAATGCAGTTAACTTAGCAGTTAAATTTCCAATAGAAAGCACTTCGTCTAAGGAGCCATCAATTTGCTTTTGATTGTAATCAATAGTAGCAATTAAATTATCAACTTTATTTGCTGATGCATACATAAGCGCTTCCCATATTTGACCTTCTTGAAGTTCGCCATCTCCATGAAGAGTATAAACAATACTTTTATCATTATTAAGTTTCTTTGTTAGAGCCGCACCGATAGCGTTTGAGAGTCCTTGACCTAAGGATCCAGATGCCATTCTAACACCTTCTAAGCCTTCGTGAGGTGTTGGGTGTCCCTGTAATCTACTATCAATATTTCGAAAGGTCGATAGTTCAGAAACATTAAAATAGCCGGACCTAGCCAAAACAGAATAAAATACAGGAGAAATATGACCATTTGATAAAAAGAATAAATCTTCACCTACACCATCCATAGAAAACTTAGTTTTATGGTTCATAATTTTAAAATATAATGCTGTAAGAAACTCTGCACAACCTAATGAACCTCCAGGGTGACCAGAACTATTAGAATGAACCATTCTTACTATGTCTCTTCTAACTTGTGAAACTATTTTTGTAAGCTCGATAATTGTTGGCATATTTATAATTTAATGTTATTGCAAATCTAATAAATGATGATATCAGAGTATGTAAAAGTTTAAAAACAATATCTTAATTTATTAACGTATTGTTGACAAAATATTCAAATAAATAATCTATATCTTAAATAGTAAAAACTATATATTTGCGAAAAATTAAAGTATTATGGCCTTAAAATGTGGAATAGTAGGATTGCCAAACGTAGGAAAATCTACGCTATTCAATTGTTTATCAAAAGCAAAAGCTCAATCAGCAAATTTTCCATTTTGTACAATTGAGCCAAACATAGGAATAATATCTGTTCCAGACGAAAGATTAGAGCGCTTAGCAAGTATAGTTAATCCATTAAAAATCATGCCAACAACTGTTGAGATTGTGGACATTGCAGGATTAGTTAAAGGTGCAAGCAAAGGGGAGGGCTTAGGCAATAAATTTCTAGCAAATATTAGAGAAACCAATGCAATTATTCATGTACTAAGATGTTTTGAAGATGACAATATTATTCATGTTGATGGATCAGTTAATCCAGTAAGAGATAAAGAAACAATTGATATTGAACTACAATTAAAAGACTTAGAAACACTTGAAAAACTAAGAGATAAAAATATCAGAACTGCAAAATCAGGAGATAAAGGTGCTCAGAAAATTATTGATACAACCAATAGATACATAAGTCATCTAGAAACTGGCCAGCCAGCTAGAAGTCTTAGCACAAATGATGAAGAATTAAAAATTATTTTAGATTTACATCTAATTACCTTAAAGCCTGTTTTATATTTATGTAATGTTGATGAAAACAGCTTAAATGATGAAAATAAGCATGTCAAAGCAGTAAGAGAAGCAGTTAAGGACGAAAATGCTGAAGTTTTATTAATTGCAACAGCAATAGAATCAGAAATTGCTGAACTTACTGATATTGAAGAACAAAAAATGTTTTTAGATGAATTAAAATTAGATAAGCCAGGTGTGCATTACCTTATACAATCTACTTATAAACTTTTAAATCTAGAGACTTACTTTACAGCTGGAGAGAAAGAAGTAAGAGCCTGGACAATTACTAAAGGAACTAAAGCTCCACAAGCTGCAGCTGTTATTCATACTGATTTCGAAAAAGGATTCATAAGAGCTGAAGTAATTAGCTACAGTAATTTTATAAAATTAGGATCCGAGCAAGCTTGTCGCGATAATGGAAAGCTTTCTGTAGAAGGAAAAGATTACATTGTTAAAGATGGCGATATTATGCACTTCAGATTCAATGTGTAGATTCTTCATTTCTTTACAAGAAAGTTAGAAACATATAAATTAGTTGAAAACCTTGTTAATAACGAGTAGCATTCAGTTTGATATCAAACTTTAAGAATTATAAATTTGTTATCTATTTTGAATTTATCTAATTTCAATTAATGGCTACAGAAAATTATAACGAAGATAGCATTAGATCTCTAGATTGGAAAGAGCATATCCGTCTTAGACCTGGAATGTATATTGGTAAAATGGGAAATGGCTCTTCTCCAGATGATGGCGTATATATTTTACTAAAAGAGGTTTTAGACAACTCAATAGATGAGTTTGTTATGGGAAATGGAAAAACAATAGAAGTAACTATACGAAATAATAAAGTATCAATTCGTGATTTTGGTAGAGGAATACCTTTAGGAAAAGTTGTAGATTGTGTTTCAAAAATTAATACTGGAGCAAAATATGATTCTAAAGTATTTAAAAAATCTGTAGGATTAAATGGTGTCGGAACGAAAGCTGCAAATGCTTTATCCTCATATTTTGAAATTAAATCTATTCGTGATAAAAAATCTAAACTTGTAGAATTTGAAAAAGGTATAATTATAAACGAAAACCCAATTCAAGAAAATTCTGGTAGAAGAGGAACGAAAGTAACATTTGTTCCTGATGAAGAACTTTTTGGAAAATATAGATTTATAAACGACTATGTAGAAAAAATGATGTGGAATTATTGTTACCTAAATCCTGGTTTGACAATAATTTACAATGGTGAAAAGTTTTATTCTGAAAATGGACTCTTCGACTTATTAGAACAAAGAATCGATACAGAAATATTATATCCAATTATTCATTTAAGAGGAAATGATATTGAGGTTGCAATAACTCACTGTAAAAATCAATATTCAGAACAATACTATTCTTTCGTTAACGGTCAACATACGGTACAGGGAGGTACACATCAAGGAGCATTTAGACAGGCATTAGTTAAAACTGTTAGAGATTTTTTTGGTAAAAATTATGATGCAGTAGACATTAGGCAATCAATAAATGCCGCAATTAGTATTAAAGTTATTGAACCAATTTTTGAATCACAAACAAAGACTAAGTTAGGCTCTACTGAAATGGAACCAAACGGCACCACTGTTCTAACTTTTATTCAAGATTTTTTAAAGAAATATTTAGATAACTATTTACATAAAAACTCTGAAACAGCTGATGCTATTGAGAAAAAAATCAAATTAGCTGAGTTTGAAAGAAAAGCAATGGATGGTGTTAAAAAGTTAGCTAAAGAGCGTGCCAAGAAAGCTAGCCTTCATAATAAAAAACTTAGAGATTGCAGAATACATTACAATGATCACAACAAAGAAAACAGAGTTAATTCAACACTTTTTATCACCGAAGGTGATTCAGCATCTGGTTCAATAACAAAAACAAGAGATATTCAAACTCAAGCAGTATTTAGTCTTAGGGGAAAACCATTAAACTCACATGAGCTTACGAAGAAAGTTGTGTATGAAAATGAAGAATTTAATTTACTGCAAGCAGCACTCAATATCGAGGAAGGTATTGATGATTTAAGATATAACAAAATTGTTATAGCTACAGATGCTGATGTCGATGGAATGCACATAAGGCTTCTACTTTTAACATTTTTCCTGCAATTTTTTCCGGAATTAGTTAAAGAAGGGCATATTTTTATACTTGAAACACCTCTTTTTAGAGTCAGAAATAAATCTAAAACAATTTATTGTTATGACGAAAATGAGAGAAAAAATGCTCTTATTAAAATTGGAAAATCAGCTGAAATAACAAGATTTAAAGGATTAGGTGAGATTTCTCCAAATGAGTTTAAACATTTTATTGGAGATGACATGAGATTAGAACCAGTTATTCTAGGCAAGGATGACAAAATTAAAGATTTACTAGATTATTATATGGGAAAAAACACAAAAGATCGACAAAATTTTATCATTAATAATCTTAGAGTAGAAGAGGATATCATAGAAATTAGTTAAAATATGCAGCAAGAAGATCAAAATTTTACAGATAATAAAGAAGGCAATATTATACCTGTTTCAGGTATGTATAAAAATTGGTTTTTAGATTATGCTTCATATGTTATTCTTGAAAGAGCTGTCCCACACATAAAAGATGGTTTAAAACCAGTTCAAAGAAGAATTCTGCATTCACTTAAGGAAATTGATGATGGAAGATACCACAAAGTAGCAAATGTAATTGGACATACAATGAAGTATCACCCTCATGGAGACGCATCAATTGGAGATGCCATGGTCCAAATTGGTCAGAAGAACCTACTGCTTGATATGCAAGGAAACTGGGGGAATATCTCAACTGGAGATAGAGCGGCAGCCGCTAGATATATTGAAGTTCGATTAACTCCTTTTGCATTAGATGTAGTTTATAATAAGAAAATTACCAATTGGTCTTACAGTTATGATGGAAGGAGTAAAGAACCTGAGACCTTACCAATTAAATTTCCATTATTATTAGCACATGGAGTTGAAGGAATAGCTGTGGGGCTTTCAACTAAAATTTTGCCTCATAATTTCAATGAACTAATTGATGCTTCAATTAAAATCTTAAAAGGAGTTAAACCCAAAATATACCCTGATTTTATTAGTGGTGGTAGTGCAGATTTTAGTAATTATAATGACGGCTTGAGAGGAGGAAGAATTAGAGTTAGAGCTAAAATAAATCAACAAAGTAAGGATACTTTAATAATTTCTGAAATACCATTTTCAACCACAACTTCTTCAATAATACAGTCCATTTTAAAAGCAAATGATAAAGGGAAAATTAAGGTAAAAAGAGTTGAGGATAATACTGCAGAAAATGTAGAAATATCTATCACAATTCCTAATGGAATATCACCTGATAAAACAATTGATGCTCTTTACAGTTTTACTGATTGTGAAATATCAATTTCTCCTTTATCATGTGTAATTGAAAATAATACTCCTATTTTTATTGGAGTTTCTGAAATATTACAGCAGTCTACTAAGCATACTTTAGAATTATTAAAAAGCGAATTAGAAGTTAATTTAAGTGAATTAGAAGAAAAATGGCACTTTGCTTGTTTAGAAAGAATATTTATAACAAATAGAATATATTACAAAATAGAAGAGTTAGACAAGTGGGATGAAATTATCTCTACAATTGATAATGAGTTAAAACCTCATACAAAAGATTTATTAAGAGAGGTAACTAAAGAAGATATTGAAAAATTAACCGAAATTAGAATAAAAAAAATAACAAAATTTGATTTAAATAAAGCAAATAAAGACCTATTAATTTTAGAGAAGAGTATTAGTGATATTAAGAATAATCTTCAAAACTTAACAACATTTGCTATAAATTATTTTAAAAACTTAAAGATAAAGTTTGGGAAAGATAAAAAAAGGAAAACTGAAATAAAGACATTTGAAAGTATTGATGCTAAAAAAGTTGTAATAGCCAACAAGAAACTATACGTAAATCGTGAGGAAGGTTTTATTGGAACAACCATGCGGAAAGATGAGTTTGTATGTGACTGTTCAGATATTGATGACATTATTACATTCAAGAAAGATGGCACTATGAAAGTTGTTAAGATTGAGGGTAAAGTATTTGTAGGAAAAGAGATTATACATTGTGCAATATTTAAAAAGAAAGACAAACGAACTATTTATAATATGATATACACTAACGGTACTACAAATAATTCAATGATGAAACGATTTGCTGTTAGCTCAATAACAAGAAATAAAGATTACAGTCTTACAAAAAATATACCGAATAGTAAAGTTATTTATTTTTCAGCAAATACAAATGGAGAAGCTGAGAGAGTAACTGTAAATTTAAGAAAAACACCAAAACTTAAAACACATAAATTAGAAATAAATTTTGCTGATTTAAATATTAAAGGAAAAGAATCTGTCGGAAATATTGTGACTAAAAACAAAGTTAGTAAGATTGAATTTAAGTCCTCTGGTATATCGACGTTATCAGCAAGAAAAATTTGGTTTGATGACAATGTACAAAGACTCAATGTTGATGAGAGAGGTCAATTCCTAGGTGATTTCAAGTCAGATGAAAAAATACTTACAGTATTACAATCTGGTGAAATAGAGTTAAAGAGTTTTGACATTTCAAATCATTTTGATGATGAAATGATACATATCGAAAAAAATAATTCTAAAAAACCTATAAGTGCCATATATTATGATGGTAATAAAAAAACTTATTATGTTAAAAGATTTTTAGTAGATAATAACTTGTCTCGATTTAATTTTATTACAAATCATAAAGATAGCTACTTAGAGCTAATTAGTACTGATTGGAGACCTCAGATTGAGATAATATTTGTTAAAGAAAAAGGTAAAGATCGAAACACAAAAATTATAAACCTTGAGGAGTTCATTGCTGTAAAGGGCGAAAAAGCTCTAGGCAATAAATTAAGTTCTAAAAAAATAAAACAGATAAATTTAATCGACTCGCTACCTTTTAATGAGGAAGAAGAAAATACTAGTGAAATGTCTGAGATTTTAACTAACAATAATAATTCTAATGATGAAATAAAATTAGATATAAAAAATGATAACAATAAAGGTCAAATTACACTTGAGCTTTAAAAGATATTTTTTACATAATTAAGAACAATATAAGTAAAGTTATACTTAAATTTGCACTATGAGAATTATTATACTTTTACTTACACTTTTACCACTACTTACTTTTAGCCAAAATAGTTATAATTTAGGTCTAGTAGGCGAATATGAATGGAATACAACTGAGGGAAACGACATTTGGGGATGGGTAAATCCAACAAATGGTAATGAGTACGCTTTAGTTGGATTAAACAATGGTTTTTCGTGCGTAAACGTTTCTAGTCCAGCAAACCCAGTTGAAGAATTTTTTATTTCTGACTTAAACTCAACATGGAGAGATGTTAAGACCTGGGGAGATTATGCATTTGTAACTACAGAAGCTGATGCTGGATTACTAATTGTAGATTTAACTGACATGACAGGAAATTCATACTGGCATGTTTCACAGTTTTTAAGTCCTAATACTGATGATACCATTGAATTCACCGCATCACACAACCTATATATTGATGAAAATGGAATCTGTTATATTTTTGGTGCATCTGACGCAAATGGAGGTAATCCAAGCGATGGTGCAATTTTCCTTGATGTTACAAATACTAATTTTTCGCCTCAAGTAAATCCTACTTTTCTAGGAGAATGGGATGATGAGTATATTCATGATGGTATGGCTAGGGGAGACACACTATATGCTGGTTGTATTTATACAGGTGACTTATATATAATAGATGTTTTAAACAAAAACAATCCATCTGTTATTGGCACACATCCAACACCAAATGCCTTTACTCATAATGCATGGGTTAGTGATGATGGTAACTACGTTTTTACAACTGACGAAAAAACAGATGCTTACATTGGCTCATATGACATAAGTGACTTATCAAATATACAAGAGGTTGATAGAATTCAATCTAACCCTGGAAGTAATTCTATTCCTCATAACACACATGTAGACGGTGATTTTTTAATAACATCGTGGTACAGAGATGGCACAACTGTTCATGATATATCAAATCCTAATAATTTAGTTCAAGTTGCCTTTTACGATTCATATTCTGGATCTGGAAATGGATTTGATGGTTGCTGGGGTACTTACCCTTTTTTACCTTCTGGAATAATCATTTCTTCTGACATTAATAGTAGCAGTAATAATAATGCCAAACTACTTATTTATGAGAGAGGGTTTTCTCAGGCATGTTATTTGGAAGGAGATGTTATTGATGGAACAAATGGTGGTAATATTAGTGGGGCAAGCGTAGAAATAATAAATACTATCATCCCGAATAACTCAACTACTACTTTAAATGGCAATTATACTAGTGGAAATGCAGATGCAGGTAATTTTGATGTGATTTTTTCTAAATTAGGATATATCTCAGATACACTTCAAACAACTCTTACAAATGGTCAAGTTTCAACCTTAGATGCAACGCTGTATATTGATCCAAATGTAGCTATTCTTGGATGTACAGACCCACTAGCAAGTAATTTTAATGCTAGTGCAAATACTTCCTCTGAATTTGGAGGTGAATTAGATAATTCATTTGGTACAGGAAGTTACTTTAATTTTAATCAACATCAAATTTTTAATGCTTCAACAGATTTATTAATTAAATCTGCTACATTCTATGCTGAAGACCCTAAAAGCATTACATTCGAACTAAGAGATGATAATGGCAATGTATTAGATGATACAACTCATTTTGTTACTCAAGGACAACAACAGTTAATATTAAATTTTGAAGTTCCTGCAGGCAATAATATGGAATTAGGTATCTCAAATGGAAATTCCGGTCTTTACAGAAACGATGATGGAGCATCATATCCATATAACATTGGATCTATTATGACAATAACTGGAAACAGTGCTGGGGAATCAGGTTATTATTATTTTTATTATAATATAGAAGTTGAAGTTCCTTGTGTTAATACATCAACTCAAGTTAATGATAATCTAATAAGTAAAAGAAAATTAATTAAAATTGTTGATTTATTAGGAAGAGAATCTACTCAAACATCTAATAAGGTACTTTTCTATCATTATAATGATGGTACAATAATCAAAAACATAATTATTGATTAGTAGTAGAATTTTTAACTGTTAGTCTAAGCACAGAACATGTAGCATTAACAGCAAACTTATCTTTTCCTGTGCCAAAAAATATACTTTTTAAATTATCTTTCCTTGGCGTGCCTAGTACTAAAAGGTCAAATTCAGATGTTAGTTCTGAAACAGTATAAATTGGATCATCTGATTTAATAACAGTTAATTCACCACATGTCCCTGTTAAATTTTGATCAGCAGTAGATCTCAAAATATTAATTTCATCATCTGTAATATTTGAGTTAACTACATGAAGCATATTAAAATTAGTATTGAAACCTTTAGAAATTTTGTCTGTTGCCTTAATAAGCTTAAGTATATCAGGACTATTTGGCCTAATTGCAAGTAAGATATTTTCGAAATTTTGCAAACCAGAACATTTAAATAAACCAAAATTTGAATTGATGTGACTAACAATCCACCCTAGTGGATTATTGAAGAAAATACCATTATAAGCTCTACCATTCCATCCTAAAATTAACCATTCAATAGTAGATTTCTCACTTAAAGCTTGTATCGTTTCATTTAGTCTATGAGTTACAACGGATTCAAAATCAACAACTTCATTTAACTCAACTGCAGTTCTTTTAACTATTCTTTGTAATGCTTTAGATTTAGATGTAGATTTATCAAAAACATCTAATGAAGTTTGATCAGGAACTTCGATTAAATTCAATACTTGGATAACTTTATTTTTATTTAAAGATGAACCTAATTTAATTAACAGAGATGGCGATACTTCACTGCCGAATAATGGAATAATTACTCCTGAATCTTTATTAATTGAGGCTTCAATCATATCGTTAATTGAATCATCATTAATAAAATTAAGATTTGAATTTTTTTCTTTTTTACTAAATAAATAAAGTGCAGGAACTTGTCCATATCTCTTCAGTACTCCTGATCTAGATGCTGATATTCCAAATCTGTAATAAATTATAGTTCCGATTATCCCTATAGCTATTAAAGATAGAAACGGCATCAATCCTAAGAAAAATAATAAAAACATACCACTTAAAATACCAAATATTTGGACATATGGGTAGAATGGAGATTTATAAGTTGGCTTATACCATTGCACGGAAGTCTCTCTTAAAATAATAACACAAAAATTAACAGAAACAAACATTGCAACTTTAAAGGCACTAGCAAGTTTAACAATCTTTATAATATCTAAAGATGTTACAATAAAACCCATTACAAAACCAGTTAGTATAATCGAGTAAATAGGAGTTAAAAATCTTGGGTGAAGTTTTGATAGTGTTAAAGGTAATAATTTATCAATTGACATTGCAAAAGGAAAACGAGAGGATGCCAGAACTCCTGAATTTGCCATAGAAACAAGAGTAATAACTGCAATTATAGAAATAATATAAGCAAATAATTCACCTCCTAAATTATTAGCTAGAGAGTGTAATGGTTTATAATCATTAGAAAGATAAGTGATAGATATATTTGACACTAATAGATACGAAATTGATATATATATTATTGTAATAATTAATAGTGAAAGAAGCATAGCTCTTGGCAAGTCTTTTGAAGGATTTTTAGTTTCTCCTGCAATTGCTGCAATCTTGGATACTCCAGCATAAGACATATAAACTAAAGCAATTGTTGAAATCAGTCCATATTCTCCATTAGACAAAAACAAATTTAATTTTTCACTAGATATTTTAGGAATACCAACAAATAATAAACTAAGAAGACCAAACAAACTTATTATAACTATAATAATCTGAATATTACCTACTTTTTTCACACCCATGATATTTAAGATGACTATTAAAATAAGAAACATTATAGAGAAATATTCAATAGGAATAGATGTGACTCCAGATGCTATTACAAAATACGATCCTAATCCAACTAATGCAAACGAACTCTTTAATAAAAGTGATAACCAAAGACCAATTCCAGAAATAGTACCAAAGAGAGGACCAAAAGCTCTTTCAATATATACGTATGCTCCTCCAGATTTAGGAATAGCAGTAGCAAGTTCCGATTTTGACAAAACAGCAGGAACAATTAATATTGCCGCAATTAGATAAGCTAACCATATTGATGAACCAGTTTTGGCAGCTGCAATCCCAGGTAAAACAAATATTCCACTTCCGAGCATTCCTCCAATGCTAATTGCTATTATTGCAGGTAATGTTAAAGTTCTGTTAAGTTTTTTCATTTGAGGCAAACATAAACATTATATTCATAAAATAATTGTGTAAAAAAAATAATGAAATGTTAAATTTGCAAATAAAAAAATGAAAGAACTTATTCTATCAAATATTCATAAAAAGCTAGGTGCTAAGATGGTTCCTTTTGCTAATTACAAAATGCCAATTCAATATAAATCTGGCGTAAATGAAGAACATAATACTGTCAGAAATTCAGTTGGTTTATTTGATGTTTCCCACATGGGAGAAATATTTATTAGTGGTGAAAGATCTTTAGAATACTTACAATATATATCATCAAATGATGTTGGGTTATTAAGCCCTGGAAAAGTTCAATACTCATATCTTCCAAATGAAAATGGAGGTATTGTTGACGACTTCTTATTATATATGATTTCTAAAAATTATTATCTGATGGTAATTAATGGTTCTAACATTGAAAAGGATTTAAATTGGATTAATAAGCATAATGTATATGATTGTAAAGTTGAAAATGAATCTGATAATTATTCATTATTTGCCATTCAGGGTCCTAAGTCAATTAGTCTTTTACAACAATTAACTGATACAAATTTATCAGATATAAAGTATTACAATTTTAAAATAGGTTCAATAAATCATATTGATAATATTATTATTTCTAGGACAGGTTATACTGGTGAAATTGGCTTTGAAATTTATGTTAAAAACGAAGACGCTGTAAATCTTTGGAATTCATTATTCGAAACTTCAATTGAGTTAATACCTATTGGATTGGCTGCAAGAGACACTCTAAGACTAGAAAAAGGTTATTGCCTATATGGCAATGATATTAGTGAAGAGACATCTCCTATTGAAGCTGGTTTAGGTTGGATTACAAAATTTAATAATAAATTTATTAATTGTGAAAATCTAGAGATTGAGAAAAAAACTGGTGTTGAAAGAAAATTAGTAGGAATAGAACTTATAGAAAAGGGGATAGCTAGAAAAGATTATATCATTGAAGATGAAAATGAAAATGAGATAGGTTTAATAACATCAGGAACAATGTCACCAACTCTAAAAATAGCGATTGCAATGGCCTATATTAACGTAGCTCACACTAAAGTAGGTACTGAAGTATTTGTTAATATTAGAAATAAAAAAATTAAAGCAAATATAGTTTCCATTCCATTTGTCAAATAGTAAATGAATATGAGAAAAAATGATATAAAAGTTTGTTTAACAACAGAGTTATTTAATTCATATAATAATCTGAACGCAACAGTTGTTGTTGTAGATTTGTTAAGAGCAACATCTGTAATTTCTACTGCTTTTCATTATGGAATAGAGTCAATAATTCCAGTAATGTCCCTTGAAGAAGCACTATCTTACAAAAACAAACCTAATCATATAATTGCTGCAGAAAGAAATACTCTTCTTATAGACGGATTTGATTTTGGAAATTCACCATTTCATTATATTGACAAAAATTTAAAAGGTAAAACACTCGCCCTGACCACTACTAATGGAACAAAAGCAATACACATGGCTAAAACCAACAAATTAATAACAGCATCTTTCGTAAATATCGATGCTGTCGTTGATTTTTTAGTAAAAGACAGCAAAGATGTTATTATATTATGTTCTGGTTGGAAAGGGTTATATAATCTAGAAGATACAATTTTCGCGGGTGCACTATCCAAAAAATTGATTAGTTCGAAATTCTTTAGTTCAAATTGTGATTCGTTAACTTCTTCAATTCAACTTTATTTAAGTGGAAAAGATAATCTTTATAAATATTTAGAAAATTCATCCTACAGAAGAAGAAATAGCACAAAAGAAGTATTAAAAGACACTAAATTCTGTTTAAACCCAACAATTAAATCAGATGCTGTTCCAATATTTACAGAAGGTAAGTTGACAAAAGCAATCTTTTAATAAAATAGCTTAGAATAAGTAGGCAAATGCAATTACAAAGTTATAATTAGAAAGCTCATAAATATTTGATTTTTCTATATTACCAAAAGACGGAAGCTGAGTTTCTTTAGTAATTGTTCCTATACTCATTAATCCAGCATTAATATTAGCATCTAACAAAAAACTCTCATTAACATAGAATGAAAGTCCAAAATTTAATCCAACGTTAAGAGACTCTGATTCGTAAATTGCATCATCTAAAGTATTCACAATAGATGAATCTCCCTTAATTTTTTCTTCAGAGAATGTGTATGCTTCAGATATTAAAAAAGATAATGATGGTCCTATGTTTAAAGCTAATTTTTCTGAAGCTTTAAAGCTTAATGTAGGATTAAAATCAACATATGAGAGTTTAAGTGTATTTTTAGTTGAATATTCATCTCTACTGTTTAGAGGAGCATAATCATGGACATAATTAAAATTAAAAGATCCACCTCTTTCAGTATAAAGAAGTTCAGTGTTAATATACCAGGTATCATTTAGAGGAATTTGCATATAGAAACCACCTGTTACTCCAATAGAGGATGAAATATTAAGATTTTCTACTCCATCATTAGAAGTTGAATTTAAAATAGAAGAATTTATACCAAATTTAACTCCATATTTTTTTGGAAGTAAACTTTGAGCAGAAATACTTAAAGTAAAAATAGATATTATTGAAATTGTTATTATTTTTTTCATAGTTTAATTATTTAGCATTACAGGCATTACTAGCATTAAAGTATTCTCGCCTTCCACTGTACCATCTAAAGGCAATATGATACCTGCTCTATTAGGAGCACTCATTTCTAAAGAAATTTTATTAGAGCCAATATTATTAAGCATATCTATTACAAATTTAGAGTTAAATCCAATCTCTATATCTTCGCCCTCATAATGACAAGGTAAACGCTCATCAGCTTTATTTGAAAAATCTAAATCTTCTGATGAAATTTGCAACTCACTGCCTGCAACTTTGAGTCTTATCTGATGTGTTGTCTTATTAGCATATATTGAAATTCTTTTTATACTACTAAGTAACAAAGATGTTTCAATAGTTAATTTATTTGGATTTTCTTTTGGTATAACGGCATCATAGTTTGGATACTTTCCATCTATTAGTCTACAAATAATTGTATTGTTTTCAAATGAAAATAAAGCATTTGTATCGTTAAAATCTAGTTTAACATCAATACCATCTACAATATTATTTTTAAGAATAGTTAGAGGTTTTTTTGGTAATATTAAAGATGCTGTCTTGTCAGAACTTAAATCATTTCTTGAATGCTTAACAAGTTTATGAGCATCTGTAGCAACAAAAGTAACTTGTTCTGGAGACAACTCGCAATATACACCACTCATAACTGGTCTTAAGTCATCATTTCCGCTAGCAAAAAGAGTTTTATTGATAGCATTATGTAAGATTTCACTTTTAAAAAAAGTAGACGATGAATTAGTTAAGGTTGGACTTTTAGGAAATTCATCTGCATTATTACCAGATAATTTATAATTACCAAGTTCAGAAATTATTTCAATGCTGTAGTTAGTCAAATCAATAACAAATGTTAAAGGTTGATTTGAAAATGTTTTAAGCGTATCAATTAAAATCCTGGCAGGAATTGTAATGCGACCATCGACTTCAGATTCAACAGAAATAGCAACCTTCATTGTAACCTCTAAATCTGAAGCAGTAACAGCCATATTACCTCCATTAATCTCAAATAAGAAATTATCTAATATAGGAAGAGTATTATTAGAACTTATAACACTATTTAACTTCTGAAGCTCTCTCAGCAGAGCTGTACTATTAACTATAAATTTCATTTATTTATTTTGTAATGATATTATTTATTTGCTTGTAAATATAATTTTTCTTCTTTAAGATATGTAAAATTAGTTTATTAATTCATTAATATTAATTAACACTTTGTTAAAAACATAATTTTGAATAATCATTAAATCTCCATCGTTCAAAGTAGCATATTTTCTTTCAACATTAAAATTATCTTTCTTAGTTGAAATAATAGAGCTTGACATTTGGTATGTAGTTAGAGTATCTGAATTGACTATTAGCTGTTCGATTTTTTGTAGGCCATCAAGTTTAGTTTCACCTATTTTGAAAGCTTCACAATTAAGTTTTAAAAAATTACTTTTTAATAAAAAAACTTCTTTTTGATTAAAAGATAAACTTTTTTGATTGTTGTTTAATAGTATAGTTGGATTAAAATTTAACTGATAAGAAAAACTGGCAGTTTTATAATTAGTGTAACTAATAAATTTAATAGAATCAGCAGGAATATTGAATACCAAATGCGACCTCCAATTACTTTCATTAACTTCATTAGCTTGTATCCCGTATCTAGGAGATAGAAAGCCATTGAATGATGGAATATTAACAACATAAGGAACTTGTGAATTTTCTAGTAGCATATAATTAGCGAGATGGTCAGGAGTATTAGAACCAATTGTATAAGAAACTATAATTTTATCCCCATCATAGAACTCGACATAAACACCTGAAGTGGACATAAATTTAATGACGTTATCAAAAATATTTTTTGGTACTGGATTTTTTAATCTAATTTTATTTGCTGTTTCTAATAATGTATTTATTGCTACTTCTCTTACAAGATATTTGTCATTTACAGTCCATAAATCTCCAGCTCTTTTTAAAGTAATTCTATTATTACTTCTATCAGCAATTAATATTTTATCTATAGATGATACATTTTCTATATGAAATTTACTTTCTAAAGTTGGCTTAAAATATTGATTAAGAAATAAATAAGCACTAAAAAATATTATCAATAATACAATTACAAAAATTGTTTTTCTACTAAGCATATTTTTTCTTTTTAAAATACAAAAATAGCACAGAAAATACTGTAAGAAATACTATTGGGAGAAAAATATTCAATATTTGAATTAAACTTCTGTATTCATTTACTTTTTGTATATCTAAAAGTCTTAAGCTCAGATTTTTAGGCTTTAAGCGTGTTAAGACTTGATCATCACATAAATAATGAATTGAATTTAATAAAAACTTTTTGTTACCTGTGTATGTAAATTTAATGAAAGGATCATAACCAAGTGGATATACATCTCCAGATTTAGAGACTCTATTTTTTAGAACATCACCATCTGAAATAACAATCATTTTGGTAGTATCGCTAAAAGTTCTAAACTTAAGTGATTGATTTAAAGGAATGATTCTGTTCTTAAAAACTGATTCAAAACTTCCTTCTAAAAGAACAGATACAGGCAAATAAGATTTATTATAAGATTTAATAGGAGGAGGTGATTCAAGAATTCCAAGACTAATTTTTGCTGGAGCAGGTAAAAATCTACTTTGCTTTGAACTTGTTAAAAGAATTGTTTTCTTAATAGAATTTTGTATAGTATCAATAGAACTTACAAAATCACATTTCAGTGCATCTAACCCAATAGTAATAGGATGTGAGCTTTTAGATGAAATTATAGGGAAATATGGCCAGGGAAAAAAAGTTTGTTGAGGAACATTATTGCTATATCCAGAAATAATTGGAATTTGAGTTGAACGTATATCTTCAATTAAATCTGAATTTATTCTCAATCCATATTTAAATAACATATCATCAATATTTAAATTATTTCTTGTAGCAATAAAAGAATTCTTACTTTGTAAACTGTCCATGCTTGCATTAACTCCATCAATAAACCATATAATTTTACCACCATTCATTGCATATTGATCTATAATATATTTGTCTAACATGTTAAAAGCAACAGTAGGCTTTGCAATAATTATAACTTTATACTCAGATAAATTTTTTATTTGTTGATTTATATCAGCTTTTTTAGATAAAGAGTCTATTTGGAATTCTTTTAAGTTAAATCTCTCAACAATATAATGATAAGAAAGTCTATTGTTGTCTTTATAAACAGATTCAGTTAAATCATAAACTTGAGATGCGTTTAACTCACCATTTCCATCCAAAAAAGCAATTTTATCTTTTCTATTATTATGTATTCTGTGTATAGAAGAAATGAATTCAAATTCTAAATTTTCTACTGATAAATTAATATTTTCACTAGGTTTCTTGTTAATTTGACTTTTTAAGAAATTAACTGCCCTAGATCTTCCCTTATAATAAATAATTGCACCAGGAAATATTATTTGACTAGAACGTACAGAAGAAGATTTAAATTCAATATCTGTTGGTTGAAGTCCATCATTTACTAATTGCTTAAATAGATTTTCTTTTTCTATCAAATTATTAGACTTATTCGGATCAATAAATTCAAAATCAAAATTTTCATTAGCAATAGTCTTAAAAGATGTGAGTAGACTAAACAGCTCATCTTGAAGATACTTGAACTCATATGGAAAAGAGCCATCAAGATATACCTTAATATATATTACATCATCTAAGTTATTTAATATTTGTTTTGATTCTTTTGAAATAGAATATCTTTTATCTTCAGTAAGATCAAGTAAAAAATCAAATTGATAAAAAGTTATATTAACTAGTAAAGTAAGTACAAAAATTAATAAAAAAGAAAATACATTTTTCATTACTTATTTTTATTATTTATAACTACTTGACATAGATAAATTATTAAAAAATTCATTGAAAAAAAATATATAAAATCTGTAAGGCGAAGTACTCCATTACTTATAATGTCATAATGAAATGACAATCCAAACTGTTGTAAGATAAAATTAATAGGCTTTAAGTATTCTATACTACTTACAAAAGAGAAACCAAAAAATAAAAAAGTAGATAGAAGCAAACCAAAAATAAATGAAAAAATTTGATTGTTAGTTAATGAAGATGCTAAAACACTAACACTTGTGTAGACAGTAGAAAGTAAAAATAGACCTAAATATGAACCAAAAATAGCTGGTAGATCTAAATTTCCTAATTCTTCTCCCAAAAAATACAAGCTAATAACACTTATAAATGTTGGTATTATTGCCAAAAAAACTATTGTTAATACTGAAAAATATTTACCTAAAATAATATTATAAATAGGTATAGGTTTTGTAATAATATTTTCAATTGTGCCAACATTATATTCTTCAGAAAATGTTTTCATAGATATTGCTGGTATTAAAAACAAGAAAAGAATTGGTGCAATATTAAAGAAGACATCCATATTGGCATATGAGTTATTTAAAATATTAAACTCACTAAAATCTGACCATAAAATTAAATTATTAATAACTAAAAATACACCAATAATTAATTGACCAATTAGACTACCAAAAAATAAACTTATTTCTTTTTTATAGATAGCTATCATTTAAATTCAATTCTGATTATTTCATATAGTTTTAAACCTAGCAACTTATCTGCATGACCTCTATTAATTGCAATCTGCAATTGTTTTTTTTCTCCAAAAATAGCTAATTTCTCTGCGGTTGATACATCACTATATTTGTTTGATATCTTAGATATTATTTCATCTTCTCTTCCAAAAATAATTCTAAAAGATCTATCTCTCTTTAAATATTCAAATTCATCTTTTTTGATATTAGTAATAGCATTACCATAAGAATCAATGTAGACTACAGAGCCTCTAATCATATCAGGCTCAATAACTGCCTTTAAATCTATCTTTTTTGTTTCAAAGCTATCAATAGGAACTCCAATAATTTCCAAAGTACCACCTCTTGCAAGATGGCAAGCTGCAGGAGCAAAAATATTTTTTGCAGAGAAAGTCATGCAGTTAGTAGTTAATGACATAGTTAGTCTAAATATTTTTTCTGGTAGGATTTCATTAAAAATCAAAGAAAACAGTCCATTATCTGAACCAATGAAATAATGTCCATCAGCATAAACAACTAAATGCTCTTTTAATAAAGTTAACTCATCATCTACACTAATTATATGAATTGTCCCAAGTGGGAAATCTTTGTAACAATTTCGAATAATATACGCTGCTTGAAGGATGTTAAATGGTTCAACTGAATTAGAAATATCAACAATTTTGATATCCTCAACCTGTGTGTAAATAGTTGCTTTGACAGATGCTAAATAGCTATCATGAACACCTAAATCTGTTGTTAAAGTTATAATCGCCATTTATTGTTAAAACCTATTGATAAAATAATATAAAATTTGTTAGTTTGTATTTTCAAAAATAAAACAAATCTATGAATGGTCTAACTAATGAGTGAAAAAATAATTAGTCTTAATAATCTTGAACTAGTACGATTATTTGGGACAAATAATAATTTGTTTAGTAGTATTAAGAACTTGTTTCCAGAAATTAAAATTGTTTCTAGAGGGGAGAATATAATTGTAAAAGGAAGTCAATCAAAGATTACTTTCTTTGAAGAAAAATTATCGTTAATAATTAATCATATCAATCACTATAATACACTAGACATTAATAGTCTAGAAAAAATAGTTTCTTCAATATCTAGTGATAAAATAAAATATGAAGATGATATAATTTTACATGGTGTAAATGGAAAAACAATTAAAGCTAGAACAAATAATCAACGTAAAATTAAATCAGAAATAGATAAAAAAGATATGATATTTGCAATTGGTCCTGCAGGTACTGGAAAAACCTATACAGCTGTTGCTCTAGCAGTAAAAGCATTAAAGAACAAAACGGTTAAGAGAATAATTTTTACAAGACCTGCAGTTGAAGCAGGTGAAGGCCTTGGATTTTTACCCGGGGATTTAAAAGAGAAGTTAGACCCATATATGCAACCAATTTATGATGCATTATTTGATATGATTCATATTGAAAAACTTAATGATTTTATTGATGATGGTACAATTCAAATAGCACCACTTGCTTTTATGAGAGGAAGAACATTAGATAAGGCTTTTGTAATATTAGATGAAGGACAAAATACAACTATTCAACAAATGAAGATGTTTTTAACCAGAATGGGAAAATCTGCTAAGTTTATTATTACTGGTGATGAAACACAAGTTGATTTACCAAAAAATAAAAAGTCTGGCTTGACTCATGCTAAAATGAAGTTAAATAAAATAAAGGAAATTAGTTTTGTACATTTAGATAGTAAAGATATTATTAGACATAATATAGTAACCAAGATAATTAATGAATATAAAAAAGATGACTAACACAATTAAAGAAACAAAATTTAATCTACCTGGACAAACAAAATTCTATAAAGGAAAGGTAAGAGATGTCTACACTATTAATAATGAAACTTTAGTAATGGTAGCTTCAGACAGAATTTCAGCATTTGATCATGTACTTCCAGAAGGGATTCCATATAAAGGGCAAGTCCTTTCACAAATTGCAGCAAAATTTCTTGATGCGACTTCGGATATTGTGCCAAATTGGATGGATGCTACTCCAGATCCAAGTGTCACAATTGGCAAAATGTGTATTCCGTTTAAAGTAGAAATGGTTATAAGAGGCTACCTAACAGGGCATGCTTGGCGTGAATATAAATCAGGAAAAAGAGAAATATGTGGAGTAAAAATGCCAGATGGTATGATTGAAAATGAAAAATTCAAAACACCCATTCTTACACCAACAACTAAGGAAGATATAGGACATGATGAGGATATAAGTAGAGAGGATATCATATCTCAAGGAATTGTTAGTGAGGAAGATTACATTAGACTAGAAAAATATACAAGAGAATTATTCCAAAGAGGAACAGAAATTGCCGCAAAGAAAGGTTTAATTTTAGTTGACACAAAATATGAATTTGGAAAAGACAAAGAAAATGTAATTACTTTAATAGATGAAATTCATACTCCAGATTCATCTAGATATTTTTATTCCGAAGGATACAATAAAATTATAGCAAAGGGCGAATCACCAAAACAATTGTCAAAAGAATTTGTTCGTCAATGGTTAATTGAAAATAATTTTCAAGGTAAAAAAGGTCAGAAAATTCCTCAAATGTCAAATGAATATTGTAAATCGGTATCTGACAGATATATTGAGTTATTTGAATATATTACAGGTGACAAATTTGTTAAAGAAGATGTTAATGATGTAGTCAATAGAGTCGAGAAGAATATTTTAGATTATTTAAAATCCTAAAAATTGGAAGGTCTTTATATTTATTCTTATTTGTTTGAAAATTTAATATTTACAATAACCCTTACAAGTTTGATTGTTATTGTTTTTTATTACTTTTTCTTTTTCATAAATCTTAATTATTACAAAAGTAATACCAAAGACTTCAACCAACCTATTTCCATTATTTTATGCGCTAAAAATGAAATTGAGAATCTACAACAAAATATTCCTCTCTTATTAGCACAAAAATACTTCGATTTTGAGATTGTAGTCGTAAATGACCAATCATCAGATAATAGTTTATTATATCTAGAGAGTATATCTAATAAACATAAAAATTTAAATATCGTTAATATAGATAATTTTGTTAATCACAGTGAAGGTAAAAAATTTGCATTAACATTAGGAATTAAAACTGCTAAACATGATTACCTACTATTAACAGATGCTGACTGCAAACCTGATTCAAACGAATGGGTTAAAAAAATGAGTAGAAATTTTAATAATTCAGATATTATTCTTGGATTTGGAGGCTACAAAAAAGAACAGGGTCTTCTAAATAAAATTATAAGATATGATACTTTTAACGTTGCTCAACAATACTTATCTTTTTCATTAAGAAATCATACCTACATGGGGGTGGGAAGAAATCTAGCATACAAAAAATCATTATTTTTTGACAATAAAGGTTTCGCAAGTCATATTCACATCCCTTCAGGTGATGACGATCTATTTATTCAGGAAATATCAAAAGGTAAAAAAGTGTCGATTGAGATAGATACAAATTCACATACGACATCTGAAGTATCAAATAGTTTAAATGAGTGGGTGTACCAAAAAAGAAGACACCTATCAACATCTCCAATGTATAAATGGAAATTTAAACTATTGCTTTCCATTTATCCAATTAGTCAGTTATTATTTTTGTTTGGAATAATTACACTTTATGCAATTAATTTTGACACAAAATTAATATTAATTCTAATAGCTGTTAAATTTATTTCCTCTTACATTATAAATTTTAAAAGTATGAAGCAATTAAACACATATGATTTATATTGGATTCATCCCATATATGAAATACTTAATCTACTAGTTCAAGGAAACTTTGTATTATTGAATATGTTTAAAAAACCTAAAAAGTGGAGCAGATGAGTAATAAATTAACAGAAAAAGGAGTGAGAGATTTAAAACTTATTAGAAGAGCTCTAGAAAATGGTGACACAACTGCTTACAACGAACTTCTAAAGCTATATAGAGACCCATTATATTTCATGCTTTATGAGAAAGTAAATGATAAAGAATTAGCGAAAGACTTAACAATAGAATCATTAGGTAAAGCATTTAATAAATTACACTTATACACACCTACTTATACATTTAGTACATGGCTATTTACAGTTGCTCGCAATCATTGTATCGATTATCTAAGAAAAAATAGATTAACAACTATTTCTATTGATAAAATAATCTTAAATAACGAAGGCAAAGCATCAAGTTTAGATCTGAAATCTTCAGATTTAAATCCAGAGCAAAAGTTAGAGAAGAAACAGAGAATAGCAATGCTAAGGCAAGTTGTAGATAGCCTTAAACCAAACTATAGGACTCTCGTTAAACTTAGATATTTTAAAGAAATGACATATGATGAAATAGCTATAAAGTTAGACATACCTATTGGGACAGTAAAAGCTCAGTTACATAGAAGCAGGGAACAACTATTTAAAATTATGTCAGGACTAAGTCAAAGTATTTAATGCAGTCTATATTAAAATATTTTCCATCATTAAGTAATACACAAATTAATCAGTATAAAGATCTTGAAAATCTTTACAATGAATGGAATTCAAAAATAAATGTTATATCAAGAAAGAACCTTTCTGAATTATATATAAATCATGTTCTTCATTCTTTATCAATTGCAAAATTTATTTCCTTTAAAAAAGGTACAAGTATTTTAGATATTGGAACAGGAGGAGGCTTTCCAGGTATACCACTAGCTATACTATTTCCAGAAGTTAATTTTTTACTTGTTGATAGTATTGGAAAAAAGATTAAGGTAGTAAATAAAATATGTGAATCAATTAAACTAAAGAATGTATACACAAGACATATTAGGGCAGAAGAAGTTGACTCGAAATTTGACTTTATTGTTAGCAGGGCAGTTACGAACATGAAAGATTTTAAGATAATTTCTAAAGGTAAAATAAAGAATAATCACATTAATGAAATTAAAAATGGAATTATTTATTTAAAAGGAGGAGATCTATCAAAAGAGATGAACAATATTTCTCATGAAAGCTATAATATAAGCAACTATTTTTCTGAAGATTTTTTTAAAACAAAGAAGATTATATATATTAAATATTAGTAATTAATATACTTCTTAATATCACCAGATTCATCAATTTTAAAAAATAATCCAGAAGTGTTTAAATTTTTTATATTTCTTCCCATAATATCAATCTTACTTTTTTTTTTAAAATTAATATTATTACTTTCATGTGTTGGAGTTAAATTACTAAAATTTAACCTTAAACCTACAGGCCTATGGTCTGTAACATTTTGCTCATAATTATTCCAACTATTCATAAAACTATCAACTTTGATAACTTGAATTAAAGAATTATTATTTTGAAAATCATTAAATATTTCATTAGTAATTATGATATGATCAAGATGAGAGGGCCAAGTTGGATAAGACCAATTTAAATTACTGGATTGAGCTATATCTAAATCTGTTAGAAGATAATTATTATTATCATTTAACAAAGCTTGAAAAACATTATTACTTGCTTGGTCTGTGTAGATATCATTTAAGTCTCCAAGCAAAATAACTTTCTTTGAATTAAAATTATTATCGATATAGTCCTTTAGAAGAGATACAGCTTGCATTCTCCTGTTTTCTTCATCACCTGAATCATTAATATCTAAATAACCATCACCACAACATTTAAAGTGATTATTAATTATAATGTAATTATCACCGTTAAAATTAATATCAAGTACTTGTGGCTTTCTTGGAAAAGCATTCCAAAAAGGTTGTGATGAATAAATTTCATATTTTGAATTAACTTGAACAGTATTTACATTATAAACATACGTAAGCCCACCATAATAGCTACTTTTAAAATAACATTCATATTGAGGCAAATTTGAGATTACCTGTTTAAAGAGGGTAGTATCATCAATTTCTTGCAATGCATAAACATCAGCATTCAATTGTGTTAAAATTATTTCAACATAATCAGCAGTTAAATTAGAATTTGGGAACCATTCAATATTCCAACTAATTACGTCAAATGTTGAATCTGTACCAAAACTCAAATCATTAAGTGTTTGAGAATATGAAATGTTAGCAGAAATTAGGAGTATTATTATTAATCTTTTCACACTATTGAGTTATTTTTTACAAAAATAAACTATTTCTCCTTTTGGTAAAGCATATCTTTCTACCAAATCAGCACCAATTTCATTTATAAAATCACTTTCAGTTACTTTAAAGCCTGCATCAGCTAATTTTTTACCATAATCAAGTCCAAATAGTCTAAGATGATCAGATTGCCAGTACAATCGCTCTCTTTCTTTAGGATCAACAATATTCTTATCTTCAATAGTATGATTATTATTAGTATCTATTGGAACTTGAAATATTCCCCAGCCACCAGTTTTCATAACTCTATAAAACTCCTTCATAACAATTTTATAATCATCTACATGCTCTAAAACATGATTACAGATAACAACATCAAATGAGCTATCTTCAAATGGAATATCATGAACATCCATCTTTACATCTGCCCAAGGAGAAATTAAATCACCTGTAGTATAGTCTAAATTCTTCATTCTTTTAAATATATTTATAAAACAATACTCTGGAGCAATGTGCAGAAACTTTAAATTATCAGAAAATAAATTTGTTTTCTCTTTTATAAATAACCACATTAATCTATGTCTCTCTAAACTCATACTATCAGGTGCAATAGCATTTTCTCGAGAATTCAATCTGCCATAAGGAAGTAGTTTTCTGTATGTTATTCCATTTATTGGATCTTCAAATTTATCACCTCTTAAAAAGAGAGAGAATATCCTTAGAAAAAAATGTGAAATATGTTGTAAATAATGTCTAGGTAATAAACGAGTAGCTAAAGATATGATCAATTTCATTATTAATATAGGTTTAAGAGGTGATGATAATAACTATTTTTCAATAAATTTTTTCAGTCCTATTCTAGAAAGCATTTTCTTTTCAAAAGACCAGAAAAAGTTAAATTGACCAAATAAAGTACCAACAATTAAGATAAGTACCTGATAAATTGGAAAGACAATAAAAATTCTAAGAGGCCAAAAAAAATAAGGCGATAATAAATCTTTTTTAATACATAAAAAATCAAGCAAAGGACCTGAAACTAAAAGAGAAAGTGAACCAGTAACAGAGAATACAATGAATATAATTATAAGTTGAAAATTAGAAGTTATATTCCATTTCTCTTTTAATTTTTCCATTTAGCAAACATAAAGAGTTTATTCTAATTTAATGAGTTTAAAAGCAGATAATAATGTTGAAAAACCTACAACGATAGCTAAAAAATAAAAAGTAATTGACAAAGAATTATGCTCTGCTATGAAGCCAAGTATTGGAGCGAGTATTGCAAAAGATACACGAATAATAAAGCTACGTACTGATAAGACTGTAGCACGAATATTAGATGATGTGATTTTATTTATTTCATTTCTCAAAATAGGAGTAACTATTCCTCTTAAAAAATATATAATAAAAATAAAAAACAGTCCATAAGTAATAATTGAAAATCCTAGTAGAAAAAAAGATAAACTCATTATTACCGAAAAATAAATCAAAGCCCTATAGCTAAATTTGTTTGAAAAAAAATGAGAATTATATGAGCTAATTCCAGATGAAAAATTAAGAAGAGCCCAAAAAATACCAAATAAAACTAAAGGCAAATCAATAGCAATAAAAAAGGGTTGAGAGAACCAAGCCATTGATAATGTAGCAACACCCATAGCAGATGAGTAAACAATAAGCCATCTTAGTTTTGAGTTCTCAACAAGAGTAGATTTTACCAATATAAATATAGAATGTAAAGAATTTTTGCTGCTTGTAATATTTTTAATTTCTGGCTCAACTAATGTAAATGCAATAGGAATACTTAAAAATATAAATGCTGTCTGAGCATAAACAGGAAGATAAATAGATGATACAGCAAGAAAGCCACCAAATATTCCAGCAGTTGCTTCTGAAAAATTTCCAATAGCATAGTTTCTTCCTTCGATCTTAGCATAACTATCTTTATTATTAATTTGTAAAAGTGTATCATAAATTATAGCACTGTCACTACCCGAAATTAAACTACCAGCAAAACCTACTAAAATCTGAGCTACAAGAAAATAATAGAAACCACTAAAAAAACAGAAAAAAAGAAAACCAACAAATGAAAAGATGGTACTAAATACAATACAAGATTTTCTTCCAAACATATCAGCCAAATATCCTGATGGAACTTCAAATAATGCAACTGTAAGTGAATATGCAGCTTGCAGAGTCATTATTTCTGTAAGAGATAAACCATTCTCTTTAAAGAAAAGGATAATAATAGGCATAGATAACATAAACCATAATACTCCTTTAAGAAAATACATCTTTATTATATTATGCTTTATATGCATTAACTTCTTGGATGAAATTGGATAATATTACTTCTTAAATAATCATTATCAAGATGTGTATATATCTCTGTAGTAGTTATACTCGAATGACCGAGCATTTCCTGAACAGCTCTTAAATCAGCTCCTCCTTCAATCAAATGTGTTGCAAAACTATGTCTAAAAGTATGAGGGCTAATTTTCTTATTTAAACCAATTTTTTCTGCTAATTTTTTGATAATTAAAAAAATCATAACTCTAGATAATTTTGCTCCTCTATTATTAAGAAAAACAAAATCTGAATTACCTTTTTTTATATCTAGATGAACACGAACTTCATTAATATATATTGATAAATATTTTAATGCTTTGCCACTAATTGGAGACAGTCGTTGCTTGTTTCCTTTTCCAGTTATCTTAATATAATTCTCATTAAAGTTAATATTTGATAACTGCAAATTTATTAATTCACTTACCCTAAGGCCACAACTATATAATGTCTCTAAAATTGATCTATTTCTTTCCCCATGTTGTTGACTTAAATCAATAGCCGAAATAAGCTTGTCGATTTCAATCAATGATAATGTGTCAGGTAATCTAAAACCAATTTTTGGACTTTCAACTAAGTCAGTAGGATTATATTTTATATAATCTTCTAATATCAGATACTTATAAAAAGCCTTAATTCCAGAAATAATCCGGGCTTGTGATCTTGCTGAGATATTACTTTTTTTCAGTAATACTAAAAAATTACTTATATCCTTTCTTTCTATTTTTAATTCGCTAAGCTCTAAATTAATTGCATAATCAGCAAACTTTTTCACATCTCTAATGTACGCAAGGATAGAATTATCAGAAAGTGAACGTTCGATCTTTAAGTAAGATTTGAAGGCATTTATTGAACTTTCCCAACTCATATATGTATTTTTGTAGTATGAATGTAATAATAATTAATGGACCAAATTTAAACTTATTAGGTAAAAGAGAAACATCAATTTATGGTAAGATTTCTTTTGAAGATTTTTTAATCCAATTAAGAAGAGATTATGATGCACATAAAATTCATTATTATCAAAGCAATATTGAAGGTGAATTAATTGATAAAATTCATGAAGTCGGATTTTCATTTGATTTAATCATTTTAAATGCGGGTGGCTACACACACACATCTGTTTCTCTAGCAGATGCAATAGCAAGTATTAGTACACCTGTTATTGAAGTTCATATTTCAAACATATACTCAAGAGAAGAATTTAGAAAAAAATCATTGATTTCTCAAAACTGTAAAGCTATAATTTGTGGGTTAGGACTTGGTTCTTATACAGCTGCACTAGATTCCATAGGAAAAAAAATTAGTTAAGCTTCGAAAAAATCTTTATTCCTTGTATTTTATTTTTTAATAATATAGACCAAGGCATCTTAGCAGTTAATTTTTTCTTTTGTTTAATATTATGTCTTTTTTTAATTAAATCAAAAATTTTATAGTAAAATGAGAAATGTGCCTTTGCAACAGAAAAGAAATAAGATGTACCATTATTTTTTTGGAGAAATGTAATGGCTGCAACTCCATCAAGAATTAGTCTTAATGGCAAAACATATAGAAGTTGGGTTATAGGAAGATTCTTAAAAAGCATAAATAAGTTATTTCTAAAGTTTAAAAAAGTTTTTAAATGAGATCCTACAGCTAAAGTTCCACCACCAACATGATATACATAAGATTTGGGCTCAATCATTATTTTATAGCCTTTATTCTTAAGCCGCCAACATAAATCAATCTCTTCTTGATGAGCAAAAAAATCTTCATCAAAACCATTTACTTCCCAAAACATAGAAGACCTAACAATGATACATGCTCCAGTAGCCCAAAAAATTTCAGCTGTATCATTATATTGACCATTGTCTCTCTCGATATCATCAAATATCCTACCACGACAAAATGGATACCCTAAATTATCAATATAACCACCTGATGCACCTGCATATTCAAAATATTCTTTATTGTTAAAATCTAATATTTTTGGCTGACATGCAGCAATATTAATATCTGAATCCATTAATTTAATTAAAGGAGAAATCCAGCCTTTAGAAACCTCAATGTCTGAATTTAATAATATATAATATTCTGCATTAATATGTCTAAGTGAATCATTATATCCTTTAGCAAAACCACCGTTAATCCGATTTGAAATTATAGTAACAGTATTGTAATACTCTTCAACAAAAGAGACAGAATCATCTGTTGAAGCATTATCAACAAGGAAAATATTCACATCCTTACTCAAATTCAGGATATTTGGAAGAAATTTTTCTAGCCAATTTTTACCATTCCAATTTAGAATTACTAATGCAGTTTTTATCTTTTGTGTTTCCATCTTTTATGTGACCACAGCCAATATTGTGGATTATTTACTATATCGTTTTCGATTAATTTTGTAAAGTCTTCAGTTATTTTACCATAAGGCTCTTCCCTAGGATTACTAGTAACAAGAGAATATACAACTTCATAGTACCCTCTTTTTATTTTATTTATAGTCACATAAATAACTGGCCAATTATTATCTTTTGAATATTTCTCAGCACCAAAAAGAACTCCAGTATCTTGATTTAGAAATTTTAACCAATACGCCTTTTTTGGGTTTGAAGGGTTTTGGTCAGAACCAAATATAACAGCTTTAGGAATACCGTCATCTTTGAAAGAACTTTTGCTTTCTTTCATAGAAACTAACCCCATACCAAACTTTGACCTTGATTCATAAATCTTCTTATTTAAAAATTTATTACTTAAGGGCTTATATATACCAATGCATTTGTGCTTAGAGTAAATGCCCAGAGTTTGTGCAACTATCTCCCAGTTATTATAATGTGCACCTACAAGAATTATACTCTGTCCTTTCTCTGCATATGTATTAGCTAATTCTGGATTTCTAACAATTAAACGTTTTTTAAGCTCATTTTCAGAAATTGTAAAGCCTTTTAAGCTCTCAACAATAAGATCACATAGATGATGATAAAATTTACTCATGATAGTCTTTAAATCATCATTACTTCTTTTGGGAAATGAATTTTTCAAATTTTCAAAAACCACCATTTTTCTATAACTTAAAATTCTAAACATTAATAAATAAAGAATGTCAGATATAATATAGAGAAATCTATGTGGCAGAAGAGAGATTGGGATTATAAAAAAATAATAAAAGATTCTAGAAATCATATCAATTAATAATCTTATCTTGGATTTATGTAGTTATTATTAAAATCATCTCCAAAAGTAGGTTTATTATCGTAATTAATTTTGTCATGCCATTCTGAATTACTTACCTCTCCATAGACGTTAGAATATTCAAGCCTATACTCATTGGTTGCAAAATCAGCATTTACAAAAACAAATTTTTTGTTAGACTGATTATTTAATTTATAATAGTGCCAAATCTCATATGGATAAGTTGAAGATGCATTTTCTACTTTATGCATACTATTTGGTGCTCCGTATTGAAGATAAACCCTTCCTCTATCTGTTAGGTACCCCTGAATTCTAAAATTTTTAAAATCAGAATTGACAGACTTAACTTTATTGTGATATTCATTCCATGCTAAGTCAGGATTTACTGGATCTCTATTCTTCCAAAAATTATAAAAATATTTTTGCATTAAATCAACATCATCATTTTTAATCTGATTCTGAGCGAATATATTTTCATCAGGTGTACTAATTGGATAGAGATAATCAATAAATAACTTAAGTTGCTCTTTATCTGTAATAAATTTAGCAAACGTACCAATGGTTGATACGGCATATATATCATTGTTATTTTTAAATCCAGAAAAAGAATTACTCCTTTGAAAAAATATTTTCTTTTTAATTAGAGACTGATTATTTATATCCTTTATTTCACATACAAGATTATAATTACCAGTAGCTAAATTTGTAATGTCGAAACTTAATAAATTCACAGCAAAATCCTCGCTAGTCTTTCTTTGTAGTTTATTAAAGTCAAAAAGAGGAATATTACGATCAAAAGTTTCAATATAACTATTTAACACATACCTATTATTAGAAATATTTTTAGAATTATATACTTCAAAATAAAAAGATAAATCTGAAATATTTTGAGGATAATAATTAGAAACAAATGGTGTCATTAACATGCCACTTTTGCTGAATTGACTTTCAATAGTATCTATTTTGTAATCTGAAATAAGTTGAATATCTGAAATAGATAACTGTTCAGTATAATTTATTGAAATAGAATCTGAATATACATTGACCTTTTCAACATTCGCTATATCAAAAACAGAAACGCTAATATGGTACTTACCTTCATTAAGTAATACCCTCTGCTGATCAAAGAAAAAAACATCATTATCAATTTGCAAATCAAATAATGGACTATTCAAAATATAATGATCTGAATACACAATTATATCATCATTTTTTATCTCTATATTAACATCAATTTTAGCAAAATAAGAATTATTTGAAGGTACAAGAGAAAGAGAATTAGCATCAAAAGCAATATACAACTCAACAAAAGCCCCTTCTTGTGAATTAAAAGTTGCATTAGTAATGTAAGATTTAATATCTTGAGAAGATAATACAGATGAAATCAATAAGAAACAAAGAAGTATTTTTTTCATAAAAATTCAATATCTAAAGAAAGTGCTAAGTTAAAAAAACAATATAAGCTAAGTATTTTTTAATAAAGAAAATATTTTGTGGTTAAGTAAGTATTTCTATTTTTGCAGTCCGCAATCGGAGAGATGGCAGAGTGGTCGAATGCGGTGGTCTTGAAAACCATTGTACAGCAATGTACCGGGGGTTCGAATCCCTCTCTCTCCGCAAAAAATCCTAACATAAACGTTAGGATTTTTTTATTTATTATAAATTTACAATATGAAAAAGATAGATTTAGATATTTGTAAAGCAAAAACACTAAGCGGAAATTTCTACACATCAAAGTCATATTTTAATGATTCAATTGAAAAAATATTTGCTAGAAGCTGGCAGTTTATTTCAGATGACACAATGCTTCAACAAGATCGTGAGGCTCAACCATTTCAATTTTTAAATAATATAATTCCAGAAAGATTAGTATTAATAAATAATAAAGGAAAAATCAATTGTTTTTCCAATGTATGTACGCATAGAGGAAATATTCTAATAAATAAACCATCAAAAATAAATAATACCATAGTATGCGGGTACCATGGAAAGCAATTCAATATCTGTGGTAAGTTTAAGTTTATGCCAGCATCTGAAGGAATGAAAGACTTTCCAACTAATAATGACAACTTGCCAGAAATACCTGTTTCAAAGTGGAAACAATTTATTTTTTCATCTTTAGATCCAAAATTTAAATTTTCTGAATTATTCACAGAAATTGAAGAAAGAATAGGGTGGATGCCTATTGAAAAGTTTAAGTTTAGCAAAGAATTATCAAAGGATTATTCCGTTAAAGCAAATTGGGCATTATACTGTGATAATTACTTAGAAGGATTTCATATTCCATTTATTCATAAGGATTTAAATGATGTACTAGATTTTAACAACTATGAAGTAGAAGTTAATAAATACTCTAGTTTACAATTAGGAATAGCATCAGAAAATGATATATGTTTTGACCTACCAAAATCATCAAAAGACTATGGAAAAAATATTGCAGCTTATTACTTTTGGTTATATCCAAATTTAATGCTTAACTTTTATCCTTGGGGATTATCAGTCAATATAATCAAGCCTGTTTCAGTAAATAAAACAAAAGTAGTATTTAGATCATATGTTTGGGATGAATCAAAATTAAATACAGGGGCAGGAGCTGATTTAGACAAAGTAGAACTAGAGGATGAAGAAATTGTTCAGCAAGTTCAAAAAGGAATAGAGTCCCGATTTTACAAGAGCGGAAGATTTTCACCTAAAATGGAAAAAGGCGTACATCACTTTCATTATTTAATAAGTAATTTTATGTTGAATAAATAAAAAACCCTCACAAGCTGTAAGGGTTTAATGGTGATCTCGACAGGATTCGAACCTGTGACCGTCTGCTTAGAAGGCAGATGCTCTATCCAGCTGAGCTACGAGACCTAATTATTGGGTTGCAAACTTAAAAAAAATTGTCTCTTAAAAAACAAAAGCAAAAAAAATATTTAAAGATTTAAAACTGCCATTTTTATTGCGGTAATAGCAGCTTCTACTCCTTTATTACCATTCTTTCCACCAGAACGACTAATAGCCTGTTCCATATTATTATCAGTTAAAACACCAAAAATAACAGGTATATCTAACTGAACATTTAAATCTTTAATACCTAAAGAAACAGAATTACATACAAAATCAAAATGTTTTGTTTCTCCTTTAATAACGCTACCTAGACAAATAATAGCATTCGGTTTACTTTTAGCTGCAATTTTAGCACCAAAAACAAGTTCAAAACTTCCAGGAACATTATATGTTGAAATATTATCAATTGAAACACCACATTCAATTAAAGTATCATACGCACCTTTGTAGAGACTACTTGTTATTGATTTATTCCACTCAGAAACAACTATACCAAAAGATAACGAATCACATTTTGGAACATCTTCACTTGCAAAAAAAGAAAGATTTGTATTTTTTGTAGCCATGCTATCTACTTTGTGCTCGAGCAATAAATTTTTCTATTGTTTTGGCTTCTCTAGAATCTTTGTAATCAGATTTAATTTTATTATATATTTCTAATGAGCTAGAATAATCTTCATTCATCTCGTGAACCATTGCCATTTTCATTAAGTATTTTGGTGATGTAAAAGAATTATTTGATGAAGTTGCATCTCTATAAGATTTTAAAGCATTATCAGTGTCTCCTAATTCTAAATACGCATCTCCAGTACATCCATTTGCTAAAGATGATAGAATAATATCATCAGATGTAAAACTATCAAAATAGTCTATTGCATTATTATAATCTGCTAAATTTAAATAACATAAACCTGCATAATAATTAGCTAACATGCCAGCTTTTGTTGAACTGTAATCTGATGATAAGTCAACAAAGCCTGAAAATTGCAAATCTGCACCATTTAAAGCAAGTTCAAATGAATCCTTCTGAAATGCTAATTCTGCTAAATACATCTCAGTTTGCGCTTCTTTCTCAAGCGGAGCTATATAAAAATTCTGATAGACACTAAACATAGCAATAAGACCTACAATTGCAACTAGTATAGTTAATAAACTTTTCTGATTGTCGAAAATATATTGTTCGGTTTTACTGAGTGCTTCCTCTACTTGCGCAAATTGTTCCTCAGTTTTGTTTTTATTTGCCATTTTAATATTATTTTTGGGTTGCAAATATAGGATTTTTTAAAAACCAATATGTTTTTATCAATCAGATTATTCTAAAAGAAAATAAATACATAATTTATAAGATTTTGTTTTTAAAAAATTTACAGCTTAACCAATTTAAAAATCATAAAGAAAGCAGATTTATCTTTGATAAAGCTGTGAATTGTTTTGTTGGAGATAATGGTTCTGGAAAAACAAATATCTTAGATGCTATATACTATCTATCAAATACCAAAAGTTATTTCAATCACATTGATTATAGAAACATAAAATTTGATGAAAATTATTTCATGATAAAAGGATCATTCATTAAAGAAGAGAATGTATCAGAAATACAATGCAATTTTAAAAATGGTGAACCAAAAAAAATACAGAAAAACAAAAAGAAATACTTACGATTTTCTGAACATATTGGACAGTTTCCAACAATAATTATATCTCCAACAGACACTAACCTTATAACAGAAGGGAGTGAAGTCAGAAGAAAATATTTAGACATAAGTATAGCTCAATACAAACAAACTTATTTGCAATCATTAATTAATTACAATAAATTATTAAAACAAAGAAATGCGCTTTTAAAGCAATTTGATGAAAGAAATTATTTTGATGATATTTCATTAGAAACATATGATGAAAAATTAATCGAAATAGGTAACATAATATATCAAGAGAAAAAGAATTTTCTTGTTGAACTAACACCTGTATTTAATAAGTACTACTTAGAAATATCAAACAGTAAAGAGATTGTTAATTTAGAATATAAGTCACAGTTAAATGATGATACCTTTAGTAATCTACTATTTAAAAGTAGAACGAAAGACAGAATTAGCAGATCCACTCAAGTAGGCATACACAAAGATGATATTATATTTACAATGAATAATTATCCAGTTAAGACTACTGGATCTCAAGGACAACAAAAGTCATTTCTAATTGCACTTAAACTTGCTCAATTTGAATTTATCAAGAAAAAAATTGGATTTAATCCCATACTACTTTTAGATGATATATTTGACAAACTAGACGATCATAGAATTCTTAAACTAATTAGTTTTGTTAACAAGAAAGTCTTTGGACAAGTATTCATAACTGACACACACAAAGAAAGAAGCGAAGCAATTTTAAACAAAGCAAAAATAATATTTGATATTTTTAATATTAAAAACGGAGAAGTATCTGATGAGAGGAAATAATAATAGAAAAGTTGGCGATATTATTAGGAAATTAATGAAGAATCCTAAACTTTCAGAAAAACTTGATAAACTTGATGCATTAGAAATTTGGAATGAAATCATTGGCGAACAATTATGTAAATATGTAATTGAACAAAAGATTTATAAAGACACTCTACATGTTAAGCTAAAATCAGCAGTAGTTAGAAATGAGCTGAGTTATAATAAATCTAACTTTATAACGCAAATTAATAAAAGATTAGGCAAAAAAATAATTACTAACATTATATTAAAATAGGTTTAAGAAACTATCAACGATAAAAGCCCCCAATTAAGGAGGCTTCTATCCAGTATTACCAAATCAAAGTTTAAAATCTTTCCTCACTAGAGAAATGAAAATTTGCTTCAATTTTAGCATTATCATCAGAATCTGATCCATGCACAGCATTTTCAGCTAGAGATGTAGCATATTTCTTTCTTATTGTTCCCTCGGCAGCATCTGCTGGATTTGTTGCACCAATTAATTCTCTGAAATCTGCAACAGCATTATCTTTTTCTAAAACAGCAGCAATAATTGGACCACCACTCATATAATCAACAAGTTCTTGATAAAATGGTCTTTCTTTATGAACAGCATAAAATTCACCTGCTCTATGTTTAGAAAGTTGAACTTTTTTTAGTGAAACTACTCTAAAACCACCATCTTCAATCATGCTAATAATTCCACCAATATTATTAGCTGCAACAGCTTCAGGTTTAATCATTGTAAATGTAATATTTCCCATTTTTTTATTTAAATTTAAGTTTGCAAAATTAAAACTTTAATTAAAATAACTCTTATTTCTTTTGCTATTTTTGCACCGAAATGAAAGAAAACGCATTAATATTTAAAAAACTGCTTTCAAACAAGAGAAAGATTGTTATTACAACACATAAAGGCCCTGATGGAGACGCAATGGGATCTTCTCTCGCAATTTTGCATATACTTGAGAAACTAGGACATAATGTACACTTAATTGTACCAAATAATTACGCTGATTTTCTTCACTGGATGCCAGGCAATGAGAAGGTTGTAATATTTGAAGACAACGAACAATTTTCAAATAATATAACTAATGAGGCTAACTTAATTATAATGTTAGATTTTAATAATTTAAGTAGAATTGGAAATTTCAACGAAGCAATATCAAATTCAAATGCTAAAAAGATACTAATTGATCATCATCAAGATCCAGATTTAAATATTGCAGATATTTTTTTTAGTGATACTAAATCTTGTTCTACTGCTCAGTTAGTATATGAAATCTTAAAAGAAATGCAGTTAGACAATCTTATTGACATATCAATAGCTGAGTGTATTTATGTTGGTATTATGACCGACACAGGTAGTTTTAAATACTCTAGCACGTCAGCCAAGACACATGAAATTATAGCACAGTTAATTTCACATGGAGTAGACAATGCAAAAATTCATGATTTAATATATGATAATTCATCTGAAAACAGAATACGATTATTAGGATACTGTTTAAATAAGAAATTATTGATTTACAAAGAAAATAATAGTGCAATTATTTCGTTATCAGCAGAAGAATTAGATGCTTTTAAGTTCAAATCTGGAGATACTGAAGGATTTGTTAATTATGCTTTGTCTATTAAAGGAATTAAATTTGCTACGTTCATAGCGGAAAAAGAAGGTATTGTGAAACTTTCATTACGTTCTAAAGGTGATTTTAAAGTTAATGAGATAGCAAGTAAATACTTTCAAGGAGGAGGCCATATTAATGCTTCAGGTGGAATATCGCAAGTGTCTATTAATGAAACAATTAAAAAATTAGAAGAAATAATAATTAAATATAAAAATGAATTAAAAAAATAAACCAAACTATGAAAAAAATAACAATAATAACATTAATATGCACCATTACACTTGGTGCTTTCTCACAGAACATATTTAAGAATAATAACTCAACTAAATTTAATAAAAACCAAAAATCAGAAAATAGTATGTATGCTAAAATAAACACAAGTAAAGGAGATATATTAATTAAACTTGAGTATGAAAAAACTCCACTTACAGTAGCAAATTTTGTCGCTCTTGCTGAAGGAGACATGAAAAATAATCACAAAGAAATTGGAGACCCATATTATAATGGACTCAAATTTCACAGAGTAATTAATGAATTTATGATTCAAGGAGGCTGTCCAGAAGGAAGTGGCTCTGGGGATCCAGGATATAAATTTGCTGACGAGTTTCATCCAGAATTAAAACACGATAGAGAAGGTATACTATCTATGGCAAATTCAGGTCCTGGAACAAATGGCTCTCAGTTCTTTATTACTCACAAAGAAACACCTTGGCTAGACGGGAAGCACTCAGTGTTTGGACATGTCACAGAGGGAATGGATGTTGTTAATTCAATAGTACAAGATGATATAATTAACACCATAACTATTATACGAGAAGGATCAGATGCTAAAGCGTTTAATGCTGTAACAATATTTTCCAAAGAACAAGAAAAAACTAAAGCAATAAATCTTGAAAAGGAAAAGAAGAATCAAGAAGCCATGATAGAACTAACAAAAGGAGCTAGCAAAACTGAAAGTGGATTAGCTTATAAAATCATTAAAAAAGGTAATGGACATGTTAATCCAACACCTGAAAGCACAGTTACAGTGCATTATACAGGTAAGCTAATAGATGGAACTATATTTGATAGCTCTGTACAAAGAGGCGAGCCTGTAAGTTTTCCCTTAAATCGTGTTATTCCAGGTTGGACTGAAGGAGTACAACTTATGGTTAAAGGAGATAAGTTCACATTTATCATTCCAGGAAATCTTGCTTACGGAGAAAGAGGAGTCCCACAAGCTGGAATAGGTCCAAATGCAACTCTTATTTTTGAAGTTGAATTACTTGAAATAAAAGGTAATGAAAAAGATCTTCATAAAGGACATAATCATAAATAAGCAATCTAATTTGAGAGCTTATTGAACCTTTAAAACCAAATACTTAAGAAAAGACTGACAAATGTCAGTCTTTTCTTTTTTAAGAAGAAAATAACACTACTTTTGCCTGCCTTAAAATTAAGATATGAAATCGATTAGAAACATCGCTATAATTGCTCACGTAGATCATGGAAAAACAACTTTAGTTGATAAAATTATAGATCAATGTAAAGTTTTAGACGAAAGAAAAGAAAGAACTGAATTACTGCTTGACAATAATGACCTTGAGAGAGAAAGAGGAATTACAATCTTGTCAAAAAATGTATCTGTAACATATAAAGATGTAAAAATTAATGTAATTGACACTCCTGGTCACGCAGATTTTGGGGGAGAAGTTGAAAGAGTTCTTAAGATGGCAGATGGCGTTCTGCTTTTAGTGGATGCTTTTGAAGGCGCTATGCCACAAACCAGATTTGTTTTAGGTAAAGCAATCGAGTTAGGTCTAAAACCAATTGTTGTTGTAAATAAAGTTGATAAAGAAAATTGCACCCCAGATTTAGTGCAAGATGCTATTTTTGAGCTAATGTTTAATCTTGATGCTACTGAAGAACAATTAGATTTCGTTACAATTTTTGGCTCTTCAAAGCAAGGATGGATGAGCTTAGATTGGAAAGAAAAAACTGAAAATATTTTACCGCTTCTAGATGCTATTGTAGACCATATTCCAGAAGCACCTTACAATAATGGAATTCCACAAATGCAAATTACATCATTAGATTTTTCAAAATTTGTAGGTAGAATTGCTATTGGCCGTATATTTAGAGGAGATCTGTTTGAAGGTAAAGATTATATGCTATGCAAAGCAGATGGCATTAGAAAAAAAGTAAGAATCAAAGAACTTCATGTATTTGAAGGAATGGGGAAGGAACAAGTTAAATCTGCACGCTCTGGAGATATCTGTTCTATTGTTGGGTTAGATGACTTTGAAATTGGAGATACACTCTCAGATTTAGAAAACCCAGAAGAACTTCCAAGATTAGCAATTGATGAACCAACAATGAGTATGTTATTTACAATTAATAACTCTCCATTTTTTGGTAAAGAAGGGCAATTTTGCACATCAAGACACCTAAGAGATAGATTATATAAAGAATTAGAAAAAAATCTAGCATTAAGAATAGAAGATGGAGCTTCAGAAGACAAGTTTAATGTTTTTGGAAGAGGGATTCTTCATTTATCTGTCCTTATTGAAACAATGCGTAGAGAAGGATTTGAATTTCAAGTTGGTAAACCTCAAGTCATTATTAAAAAAATTGATGAAATTAAATGTGAACCAATGGAAACTCTTGTTATAGATGTTCCCGCAGAGTTTTCCGGAAAGGCTATTGAATTAGTTACGCAAAGAAAAGGAGACCTGCTTGTAATGGAGCCTAAGGGAGACTTACAACACTTAGAGTTTGACATACCATCAAGAGGATTAATTGGCCTTAGAAATAATATATTAACTGCAACAGCTGGAAATGCAGTGATGACACATAGATTTAGAGAATATGCTGCATACAAAGGCCAAATTACTGAAAGAATGAAAGGCTCATTAATTTCAATGGAATCAGGAACAGCTACTGCATTCTCGATATGGAAGCTTCAAGAAAGAGGGCGTTTTTTTATTGCACCAGGAACTGAAATATATAAAGGTCAAGTTGTAGGTGAAAATAGTCGTGATAATGATCTGGACATAAATGTAACAAAAGGAAAGCAACTTACGAATATGAGAAAATCTGGTTCAGATGCAGCTGTAATTGTTACTCCTAAAGTAGATTTTTCACTTGAAGAAAGTATGGAGTATATTCAAGCAGATGAATATTTAGAAATAACACCAAGTTCACTAAGAATGAGAAAAATAGATTACAGATAATAGAATTTTATTTTTCTTCTAAAAAAGATTAATTATTGACTATTTTTGAAGAAATGAATTTGTCTAGAAATATAGCAGTAATTGGTGGGGGAGCTTCCGGCTTTATGGCTGCAATAACAGCGAAAGAAACAAACATCTCTTCAAATGTTACAATATTTGAAAAAACAGACAAACTGCTTGCTAAGGTTAAAATCTCTGGCGGGGGAAGATGCAATGTAACTAATGCCACTTACAGTCTCTCCAAACTTATTAAAAGCTACCCTAGAGGAGGAAAACAACTAAAAAAATCATTTAATATATTTAATACAAAAAATACAGTTGATTGGTTTGAGAGAAAAGGAGTAAAACTTAAAACAGAAAAAGATAATAGAATCTTTCCGCTCAGTAATAATTCTGAATCAATAGTAAATGCCTTAATAAATACAGCTGAAGAACTAGCTATTAGAGTGTCAGTAAAAAGTAATGTTAGTAAAATTCAATTATCAAAGCAAGGATTCATATTGAATATTAATAATGAAAAATTACTTTTTGAGAAAATTATTATTGCAAGTGGTGGTTCAGCCAAATCCAGCGGGTTTGAATGGATATCATCTCTTGGCTATAAAATTATTAATCCAGTACCATCACTCTTTACGTTTAATATGCCAAAGAACCCAATAACAAAGCTAATGGGCCTTAGTGTCTCAGATGTAACAGTAAGCATTAAGGGGTCTTCATTAAAGCAAAATGGACCACTTCTTATTACACACTGGGGGATGAGTGGTCCTGCTATACTAAAACTTTCTTCTTGGGGCGCAAGAAATTTAGCTGATTTAAACTATGACTTTACTGTGCAAGTTAATTGGTTAAATTTAAATGAGGGGATAGTAAGAGAGAAAATAATGGAAATATCATCAAATAAAAAGATTTACAATCATAATCCATTTATTATACCTAAGAGACTATGGTTTTTTCTATTAGAAAAACTAGAAATAAATGAGGAAAAAATTTGGAGAGAGTTAAGTAAAAAAAATAAAAACAGATTAATAAACACTTTAATAAATGATGAATATGAAATTAAGGGAAAAACTACTTTTAAAGAGGAATTTGTCAGTTGTGGTGGTATTTCATTATCGGAAGTTAATATGCTTACAATGGAAAGTAAAAGACACAATGGCCTGTATTTTGCAGGTGAATTATTAGATATTGATGGCGTAACGGGTGGATTCAATTTTCAAGCTGCTTGGACAACTGGATACTTAGCTGGAAAGAATAGTGCATCATGAATCTTTTAGCTATTGAAAATCTTGGTAAGAATTTTGGAGAAAGAATTTTATTTGAAGGTTTAAGCTTTGGATTATCTCAAGGGGATAAAGTAGCATTAATAGCAAATAATGGAGCTGGAAAATCTTCATTAATGAAAATAATTGCAGGATTAGACTCTGCAGATGAAGGAGATGTTGTTTTTAGAAATGAATGTCGAGTTTCTTACCTTCAGCAAGATGCAATTTTTGATAATAATATGACAATTAATAAACTTATCGAAAGTGCACACAATAAGATAAGTTTACTAGTAAGTGATTATGAAAATGCAGTTGAAGCTCATAGTAAACATAATTCAAAACAAACTCAAAAAAACCTAGAAATTCTTACTTCTAAAATGGAGCAAGAAAATGCATGGGATTATGAGAGAAGAAGTAAACAAATACTCTCAAAATTTAATATCAAAGATTTTAATCAAAAAGTTGGTAATCTTTCCGGTGGTCAGAAAAAAAGACTTTCACTTGCACTTTTAATACTAGAGAATGCAGATATACTTCTATTAGATGAACCAACAAATCACCTTGATATAAGCATGATTGAATGGTTAGAAAAATACCTACAACAACAAAAAATAACTCTCCTTATGGTTACACATGACAGATACTTTTTAGAAAGAGTCTGTAATAATATAATTGAGCTTGAAGGAGGAAATCTTTATCATCACAAAGGAAATTATGCTTATTTCTTAGAGAAAAGAACAGAGAGAGAAATTAATTTTGATGTGGAAGTATCGAAAGCTCAGAAATTAATGAAGAAGGAATTAGAATGGATAAAAAGACAACCTAAAGCAAGAGGAACAAAATCAAAAGCTAGAATTGATAATTTTGAATTAATAAAGAAAAAGGCAACAACTAAACGTCTAAAGCAAGAAATAAACATTGATGTTAAAATGGATAGGATAGGAGGTAAGATTCTTGAAATGAAAAATATTAAGAAAAGTTTTGGAGAATTAAATATTTTAAATGGCTTTGACTACACCTTTAAAAAAGGGGAACGCATAGGAATACTAGGAAAAAATGGAGTTGGAAAATCAACATTTTTAAATATTATCACTGGAAGAGAAAAAGCTGATAGTGGAAAAATAAATATAGGTGAAACAATCAATTATGGCTATTTCACTCAGTCAAGCTTTGGAATTGATGAAAATAGAAGAGTAATTACAGTCCTTAAAGATATTGCAGAATATATTGTAATGTCTGACAAAAGGAAAGTAAGCGCTTCTCAACTACTAGAGCATTTTATGTTTACACCAGAAATGCAGTTTACAGAAGTAAAACGTTTAAGTGGTGGCGAAAAAAGAAGGTTACACCTTCTTACAGTACTTATGAAAAATCCTAATTTCTTGATATTAGATGAACCAACAAATGACTTAGATTTACTTACTTTAACAAAACTAGAAGAATTTCTACTTCAATACAAGGGGTGTCTAGTTTTAGTATCTCATGATAGGTTTTTTATAGATAAATTAACAGAACATCTATTTGTTTTTAAAGGAGATGGAGTTATTGAAGATCATTATTGTACTTACACACAATACAGAGAAAAACAGATTGAGAAAGATAAGGAATTTAAAAAAATACAACATCTTGAAAAAGAAAATTCAAAAATAAAAGCAAAAAGTAAAAAACTAACATACAATGAAAAGTACGAGTATGACAATATATTAAAGGAAATAGCCATACTAGAAGATGAAAAAAAGAAATTAGAAATCATACTCTTAAATCCTGAAATTGATATCGAAAAAATGACTAACTCTAGTAAAAGACTTGGTGAATTAGTTACTCTTATAGATTCAAAAGAAATGAGATGGCTAGAACTAGATTCAAAATAATTACACTTTCTTAATTAAGATGTATTTTTGCATAATATAATATGAGTAATTTTAAAGAAATAAATTTAAGTACACAGCTACAAAATGCAATTCATGATTTGGGTTTAGAAAAACAGACACCAATTCAGTCTCAAACTTATTCAAAGATTTTATCAGGAAAGGATTTAGTTGGAATTGCTCAAACAGGAACAGGTAAAACATTAGCATATTGCTTGCCATTACTACAAGAATTAAGCTATTCAAATCAGAATAATCCAAGAGTACTTATCCTTGTTCCAACAAGAGAACTTGTTTCTCAAGTTGTAGAAACACTAAATGAACTAACTAAATATATTACTTGTAGAATCATTGGTGTATATGGAGGTACAAATATTAATACACAAAAAATATGGCTGCAAGATGGTGCTGATATTGTTGTTGCTACACCAGGAAGATTATATGATTTAGCACTATGCAGATCTTTACAATTAAAGGGGATTAAAAAAGTTGTAATTGATGAAGTTGATATAATGCTAGATTTAGGATTTTATTTTCAACTTACAAATATTTTTGAATTGTTACCTACAAAAAAACAAAATATCATGTTCTCTGCTACTATGACAGAAGATGTATCTAACTTAATTGACAACTTTTTTAGTAAGCCAGAAAAGGTTCAAATAGCACTTAGTGGAACACCATTAAACAATATAGTTCAGTCAAAATTTGCTGTACCTAATTACTTCACAAAAGTAAATCTATTATCACATTTATTATCTGATAAAGATGAAATGAAAAAAATTTTAGTCTTTGTTTCATCTAAAAAAATTGCAGATAAACTATATGATGCAATTTCAGAATTTTATTTATCTGAAATCGCTGTTATTCACTCCAACAAATCACAGAATTACAGATTTAGATCAATAAATCAATACGATGAAGGGAAGGTTAGAATATTAATTGCAACAGACATAATAGCTAGAGGACTGGATTTAGATAAAATCTCACATGTTATTAATTTTGACACACCAACATATGCAGAAAACTATATGCATAGAATTGGTAGGACAGGTAGGGCAGAAGAGAATGGGAAATCAATATTATTTTATACTGAAAGAGAAGAAAGATATAAAGACAGTATTGAGAATCTAATGGGAATGGAAATACTATCGGTAAAAATTCCTGAAGAAGTTGAGATTACAACTCAACTTACAACAGATGAAAAAAGAGAAAGAGGTAAAAGAATTGACAGGAATTCGAAAGAAGTAGTTAGAGAAAACTCTGGTTTTCATGAGAAGATTGAAAAAAATCTAAAAGTAAATGACAGAGATAGATGGAGGAAAGAAAGAAGAAAAAAATACAAAAAACCCAAATCAAGAGGTGATAAAGGTGCTAACTTAAGAAGAAAATAATGAAAACTAATAGAAAAAATTTCCTTGTAATAATATTAACATTTCCAATAACTTTATCTATCTACATTTATTTCTTCACTGGAAACCTTCAATTCACAGAAGAAATTGTAATAAACTCTGATATTAAATCAGTAACAGAATTATTAGGTGACCCAAATAATATGATTAAATATATGGACGGTATCGAAAGCTATCATATAATAAAAGGGGATATTAATCAGATTGGTACTGAAGCAGAGATAGTTGCTTTAATGGGAGATGAAAAAATTAAAATGACAGAAGTTGTAATAGTAAATAATCTTCCTACTGAGAAAAAAGTAACATATTCAACCGATGGCGTTTATAATATTGTTACAAATAAACTTGAAGTTATTACATTAAACAAAACAAGGCTTATTAATAACCAAGATTTTGAATTTAAAGGATATATGAAAATAATAAGTTTCTTTATGCCCTCAGCTTTTAAAAAACAGAGTAGAATTATCTTAGAAAGCTTTAAAAATTTTGCTGAAGAAAGAAATAATAATCTTAACCAAAATAATTAATTAGAAAATGATTGTCAATAGAACATATTTTAACAAAGACAATGAAAAAGAAATTGATAATATTTTAGGAAAGAGTTTTAGTTTTTTAAGAACCTTAAAGTTAAGAGGTATAGGATCAAGCAGATTTATTATTCATTCAGTTTCAAAAAACTTAATACATACTATAAATAAAGTATCTGATGTAAATTATTGCAATATTGAATTAAGACCAAAAGGAATCATAGTGAATATCACACAACAACTTAATCTCTTTTCCATCATAATTCCATATTACAAACTAGTCATTTTTAATAGTGAAACATTTAGTATACATTTAGACGGAACATTTATTAAAATCTTAAAAGACAAGAACTACTTAAACAATAAAAAGTTTATAAAGAAAATGATGAATTTGAAGAATAATTCATAACTAAAATATACAACTGATTTATGAAAATTGGTTGTAATCTTGCTACCCCAACTTTTTCTATTTCTTATGCTTAGCATAAAACTTCCTTTATATTTACTTTTCTTTGTATCATGAAAAAGATAATTCTATTATTAATTACACTAACAACACTTACAAATGTAAGTTATGCATCTTTTCCTATTACAGAAAGTACCACTATCTTTACTAATGAAGAATACATGCTATCTGAACCAGATAATGTTAAGGATGTTAGTGATCGTGATATTTTGTTAGGTTCCATTATTCCTGTTTTAATACTAGCGTTTGTTTTGTACTTTTTAATTAGGACATTGCGTAGAGCATATAGAAGAAATGTCCCTTGGGTTAAAAAGCTACTGCGTTGGAAGAATATTTGGTGGTTACCTATAGTAATACTTATTTCCTTAATTCTAACATATTTATTGGTATAAATGGTGGAGTATAAATAGAAACTTTAATGATAAGTTATTTTATAAATTGCTATAGATTAATATTATTATCAATATTTTTTTGTTTTGGAATTGAACTTAA
>ERZ1048686.202-NODE-202-length-65703-cov-6.620826_pt1 | contig 65703 bp, 58 predicted proteins | sample MGYA00383099_ERZ1048686 | MGnify/ENA primary metagenome ERZ1048686 (study PRJEB29581, sample SAMEA5548369) | metagenome | biome: marine; feature: coastal; material: water | depth 25 m | study: Short-term variability in the microbial, nano- and picoplankton... | reverse complement strand
CGCAATGACATTTCAGTTTGAGCAGGTCAATTCGCTTTGATGTACGTTGGCCTGAAGAAATGAATGTAAGTGAATGTTTAAGGCGTGCGTTAATGGCGAGCCTGCCTTTAGCTGCCAAGATTTGCCATGTCCTTTAAACCCTGAGGATTCAGGATTTCAATTTCTTTATTGTCTACGCGTAAAACATCCATTTTTTGCATTCGGCTAAAGACCCGGGAGACCGTTTCAACGGTTAACCCGAGATAGTTACCTATGTCGACTCGGGACATAGGTAAGCGAAACTGGGTGGCGCTGAGTTTGCGCCGGGCGTTGCGGCCCGAGATACTAAGCATGAGTGCAGCAACGCGCTCATCTGCAGAATTTTTACTCAGCAGCGTGATCAATTGTTGATCTTCGGTGATTTCGCGGCTCAGAAGTTTGAAAAAGTGGCGCTGCAGGTTGGGCATCAGGGTGCTGAGTTTTTCGAGTGAAGCGAAGGGAATCTCGCAAACGGCAGCGGTCTCCAGCGCTTTGGCAGAGGACGCGTGCGCATTGTTGCTAATGCCGTCCATGCCAAGTATCTCCCCTGGAAAATAAAAACCGGTGACCTGTTCTTGACCATCGTCTGTCGTCTTGTAGGCCTTAATAGTTCCAGAGCGGACGGCGTACACCGATTGAAAATCGTCACTTTCCCGGTACAGATGCTGGTGCTTTTGCAAGGGTTTGCTTCGCTGGATGATGTCGTCCAGCTGCTGGATATCATCGCTCTCTAATGCCAGGGGTAGGCAGATGCTGTTTAGGCGACAGTTCCCGCAATTAACCTGATAGTCATGAGTGCAGGGGTTGGAGGCAGTATCCTGAGCCTGTGTGAGATGAATCGTCATTTGCTTCTCCTTGCAATGCTTCGAGATTATAGACGATTTTTCCATCATTCTGTAATTCGATTTCTGTGCCAAATTCATACAGTTGCTGAGAACTTAGGCGCAGATTCATCACCTTTATGGGCGCCCAAATATGCGTCAAAAAGCATACATATATTTCGCAAGAAGGGTCTCCCGCGCTTGGTCACACTGATCGTGTTTTCCGAAATCTCCAGTAATTGATCGGCGACCATTGGCGCCAGTTGATCCAGCTGCCGCTGGAACATGTGACTAAAGTCGATACCGAATTGGCGGTTGCAATCACTGATATCCAGTTTCAGCTCTGATATCAGTGTCATGATGATGTGTCGACGTAACTTGTCATCATCGTTGACCCGGCAACCCCGGGTCACAGGCAGCGCGCCTGCATCCAGTAATTGGTAGTAAGCGTCCAGTTCGCGCTCGTTTTGGAGGTAGAAATCGCCAATCTGGCTGATAGAGGAAACTCCAAGCCCCAATAAGTCATCGGCCATGTGGAGGGAGTAGCCCTGGAAGTTGCGCTGCAAACGTCCCTCTCCCTGGGCAACGGCCAACTCATCTTGCGGCATTACATAGTGGTCCATGCCAATATGAAGGTAGCCAGCATCCTGCAGAGTGTGGCTGATGATTTCATGCAGCAGCAGCTTTTCGTTTGGTTCTGGCAGACTTAACCGATCGATGGCTCGCTGGCTGCTGAAGCGTTCCGGCAAGTGAGCATAGTTATAGCAGGCTATGCGATCCGGGCGCAGAGAAATAACCTTGCCTAGCGTTTCAGTCATGGTATGGCGGTCCTGATGTGGCAGCCCATAGATCAGGTCAAAACTCAAAGATCGAAAATTGTGAGCGCGAATGCAATCGACCAGTGACGCAATTTGTGGGTAGGACTGAACTCGGTTGACCGCTTTTTGCACCAGCGGATCAAAGTCCTGGATGCCAAGGCTGATTCGGTTAAAGCCGACGCCTTTTAGCAACGCGATGGTGCTGTTCTCAACAGTTCTTGGATCAATTTCAATAGAGTACTCGCGGTACCCCTTGTCCAGAAGGCGAAAGTGGCTCGCCAACAGGTGCATCAGCTCAGTGATTTGGGCGTGATCCAGGTAAGTGGGCGTGCCGCCACCCCAGTGCATCTGGGTGATGGGTCGCTGATCGCCAACCAGCTCAGACTGCAAAATAATTTCATGCTGTAGACTTTTCAGGTACTGCTGGGCGACATTTTTTTTACGCGTTACGATTTTATTGCAGGCACAGTAGTAGCAGATATCGTTGCAAAACGGCACGTGCAGGTAAAGCGACAGTGGTGCACGTTTATGATCACCATCGCTGTTTTGCCAGTCTCGGTACTGTTGCATCGGGAAGTCCCGGCGAAACTGGGGAGCAGTGGGGTAGGAAGTATAACGAGGGCCTTGGCTGGCATATTTTTTAGCCAGATTCATGTCGGCCTGATGTCTTGTGGCTACGGCGGTAGAAGCGACAAGGTCGGAGTGCACGGTGTTCATCGGGGGATAAAGCTCTCGAATATATTGACAGTGACGATAACAGTATCGGCACTGCCGGACGTTGATCTGAATCAACGGAGCCTTCCACAGTGAGTTGAAATCGCTGGTTACGGTTACGGTTACGGTTACGGTTACGGTGGCGGGGCCTAGCCCAGTGAGGCAACACTTTTGATGACCAGGCGCACCAGTTCGGCTTGGCGAGAGACCCCAGTTTTGGCGAAGATAGATTTTAGCTGAGCCCTGGCGGTGTGTTGCGAGACATTCTGTGTGTCTGAGACCTCTGCCAGGCTCAAGCCTCGTGCCAACAGAATGGCCAGATTAGCCTCTGCGGGGGTCAGTTCGAATAACTCCGCCAGCGTCTGGCGAGAGGCGGATTCGTGTAGATCCGGGTCGGATATGAAAATGGCCGCACTGGGGCTTGATTGACCCTCGCTCCACTTGGATACGGGAACGGGGCGGACCACCAGCCCCAGGTCAGAGCGTCCCGATGAACGGGGAACTCTCAGGGCCCTCACTACTGAGGGCTCACCCTGGTGTTGGGCACGGATAATGTTGGCCACTGCTTGCTGCAGTTCTTTATTGATGTCCCTGCCTTCGATATGCAGCCATTGGCCTTTCAGGCTCAAACCATCTCCCTGTTCCAATAATATCTGGGCTACCGGGTTGGCACTGAGTACCCGAGCCTGCTCATCCAGGATAATGCTCGCCACTGCCAATTGAGAGACTGCACCGGCGTAAATATCCCGCTCCGAAGTTCTGCGACTGATCGTCGCGTAAATTTGTATGGCGCGTCGTAAGTGTGGGGCAATGTGCTCCAACAGGCGGCGCTCCTCGGCGTTGAAGCGAGGCTCATCACTGCGCCGGGAAAATCGCAAGCGCGCCAGCATACCGCCTGGCTCTGCAGTATCGACGCCCAGTATGTGGAACAGGCCTACCGGCTGGAGGTAATGACGGTAATAATCAGATTCTTCAAGCTCTTTATCAGATAGTACGTCTTCGAGAGCTACCACCTTATCCAGCGGCAGGTTTACGAAGGGATCAAGCGAAAAGAACTCCTCTTGATAGGAGGCGGCCTGCCAGGCATTGGGGTCGGCGAGCGTGTCATCAGTATCGCCTGGCTCCGGGCGCACGCTATTGAGTATTGCGCCTTGATCCTCATCCGAAGGTGGGCGCACAACCAATGACGCTACCTGAGCATCCAGCATTTTTCGCAGTTGGGGCAGGGCGCTTTGCCAAGGACGATCCTCAAGTGGACCCTCGTAGATTAGGCCCAGTAGATCGTCGTAGCTGAGGTCTGGTGATCCCGCTGTCATTGAATAAATTACTTTTGTATATTCGAGAGGTCCTCGGTGACCTCTGTCAGTAGTTTGGGCATACCCACTCCCCAGCCCTGCAAGTAGTCCACACCGATCTCATGCAGCTTCTCGATAATTTGATCATTTTCAACCGACTCGGCGATGGTTTCTTGGCCCAGGAAGTGGGCCAGGTCGTTAATAGAGCGAGCCATGGCATAGTCCGCTCTGTTTTTGTGAATACCGGTGACAAAGGTGCCATCGATTTTCACGTAATCAACGGGCAACTCGCGCAAGTAGTTGTGGCTTGCCAGTCCTGTCCCAAAGTCGTCAATGGAAAATTTACAACCGATGTTGCGGAAGGCGCGCACAAAGTCCGCTGCCTTGACCAGGTTGGAGATGGTGCCAGTTTCTGTGATTTCAAAACAAATGTGACTGGTGCCCACGCCAAACTCTGAAATTTGTTCCAGCAGGTATTCCATGAAGTCATCATCAGTCACACTGCCACCCGACAAGTTGATAGCCAGGTTGGGCACTTCCTTTTCCTCATCCATTAACTGACTGACCCAGCGAAACGCCTCTTGCACCACCCAACGATCCACCAGGTTCATAAAACCATAGCGCTCTGCGCTTTGAATAAATTCCTCTGGCGAGGCAAGACTACCGTCAGGATTGGCAAGACCCAGTAGTAGTTCGTAATGGCGCCCCGTCGGTTGTTTACCTTCAACAGCGACTTGCATGATGGGCTGGGCTCGAAGTACAAAGCGGTCGGTGGCAAGCGCCTGCTCAAGGTCTTGCTTTGTTTTGGATTTGTCGTTGTTGAAACTGGTCGCCAGAGCCTGGTCTTCTTCGTAACGCTGAACCCGGTTACGGCCCTGCTCCTTGGCAATTTCCATGGATGTGCGAGCGGACTCCAGCACCTGATCCACCGACGGGCTGTATTCCAGGATTGGAGCAACACCGATAGAAACGGTAAAGGAGACACTTTCCCCATCCAGTTCAATGCTGCCCGCTTCGATATTCTGCCGAACCCTCTCTGCCAATTGCATCGCCTGATCTAGTTCGCGATCAAGCAATAGTACGGCGAACTGGTCGTTTTCAATGCGAGCTGAAGAAGATTTTTTCCCGTGTAGCTGGGCCAGCAGTCGACTAAATTCAAGCAGCACTGCGTCTCCACTAACTTCGTCGTAAATTTCATTGACCAGTTTGAATTGGTCGATGTCGATATACAGCACAGCATGCCGGGAGTTTTTTAGCTGCGCATGACGCAGTGCCTGGCCCATCTGACCGAGAAAGGTTTCCCGATTAATCAGCTTGGTGAGACTGTCGTGGTTGCGTGAGAAGCTGAGGTTTTTTTGCACGTGCTCCAGAGTTTGGTACATGCTTTGGTCAATCACCGAGAGCTTGTCGGCTGGCGCAGATGGCTGTACACCTCGACTCAGCTTGCGAGCCAACTGCACGGCGTTCAGGTCTGCAATTTTCTGACCACGCTCGTTAACAAAAATATAGCGGTCCTTGGCTGGACTGGTCCATGCCAGTTGCATGCGCTTTTTTTGCCCGTCTTTATCACGGTAGGTCAGCCAGACATTATTATCCAGTTGCTCGACTCTGCGTACCCACCGCCGCAGACGCGGAAGATCATCTACCTTGGCGCGGAATGCCTTTGCGGACTCTGCGCTGTCGCTAATGTTTTCGCTGACTTCCGTGGAGTCTATGGCCAGGTTTCCAGCCAAGATTTCGCGTAACTCCGTCAGCACATCCTGGTGATCGACGCTGGTGGGCAGTGCCAGCACAATCTGCTGCTCCACCATATCGATTAGCGTTTCAGCCTCCAAGCCCAGTTGCATCAGCATGTCATCACTGAGTTCGCCCGACTGTTTGTCATTTAGCCAGCTCGCTAATTGGTCCAGAGTATTGATCTGATCAGACCAGGTGCTGCTCTGCGGCCCTTCTTTGACGTGGGTGAGGACCATTAAATCGCGCCATCCGGACTCCACCAGGTCAAGCAATACGCGCGGCGCTGCAGGGGGACGAATGCGCTCATTGATGACACTGGCAACCGCCCGCCGCGCTTGTTGTAGTTTTTCCTGGCCCTCCTGAATGCGAACTACCCGCTCAATATTGCGAGAAAGCGCGCGCTCTTGCTGTTCGTTGAGTTTTTCAATGTTCTGCAGAGCCCGATCAAATACTGAAGCGTCGGTCTCATAGTCCTGGACAATATCATCGACGACTTGTTTGATGCGGTCCTCCAGCGCCCGGTTAGGGAAGTTTGCGCTGGTGGCGAGACCAGAGAGTTTGTCCACTACGGCTCTGGCGGAGTGTTCGTCGTTTAGAAAAAAGCGAGAATCCAGCAGGGCCAGGCGAGCCAGAGGAATTTGCAGGTTTGCCAGCGCCGGCTTTAATTCAGGGGTTACGTCTACCTGAGATTTGATGGTGCCAAACAAATTGTCAACCAGGTCCAGTTGGTTGAGACTTGCAGCGGTGAGTCCGCTGGTTTCTCTAATCCCGGTCAATTGCTCTTTGTGTTCGGCCAGGTATTCCCTGAGCGAGCTCTCCCCCTGCATGGCCAGGTGCACCGCGTTGTCGCCTTGCAGAATGCGCAGTGCCTGGGCAATAGTGTTGGCGTCGGCAAGGGACTGTTGATCGATTTTTGAACTGGGCACGGTGCTGCCGTCCCAGGTGCCACTCATGGGAGTGCTGGCATCTACTGTGGCGCCATCGAATCTGCCTTCTACCTCACGTCGGAAGTTCAGGGCATCGACCACTGACTGGTAGAGGTTTTGGGATCCGCTGTCCATCGCAAGGTCGCGATCCGCGGAGTTGACTGCGCTGGTTTGGACGTTGCCCAGGGCGGCTGCAGCCTCACTGAGAAATTCGCTATCTCCGGTAGTTTGTGCGGCCGGCGTTTTTTCCCAAGACGGTCGGCGGGGTTTTCTTGTCTTGCGTTGCAGCAAGCTTCCCGAGTCGAGCACCTGTTGTTCCACATTTGGCTTTACGCCATTGCGGGCCAGGTAAGCGTTGAGCGGTTGGTAATAGCCATCCAGTGGACGGATCACGTGCTGAGAATAGTATTCCAGCACTACAGGTGCTGCCTCCAGGGAGACACCAACGGTTTCCATCGATTGCTGGAACGCGCGGCTCAACTGTCTGGCGTGAATTGGTAAGCGGACATCAAAAGGGTCTTCGTCGATGAGACTGGCTAAACGAACAACCAGGGATTCGAGCGCGACCCGGTGTAGCTCTTCTGCCAGCGCAACCATACGATCCAGGGCGAGTTGGCCCTCATATTCATACAGATCCACCAGTCCTAGCTCATCGAGACTGACGATGTCCTGCTGCCAGTATTCATCCTCGTTTTCGTCTTCGCCGGGCACCAATTGCTGGAAATACTCTTCGACCTTGCTAAAAACGATATTACAGATTTCGTTTTTGCGCCTACGGACAAGTATTGCGGCGTCGTAGATTCGGTTGCGGCCATTCTCGTCCGGTTTTATCCGACTGGACAGGGCCAATAGCTCTTCCAACATATCATCGAGAGCGCCGGGAAAATAACGGGCTAGTTGTTTAATAGCGTCGCTGTGGAATTGCTTAAGCAGGCGAGAGTTTTCAGCCGTGGATCCGGTGACGGCGGGAGTGTCAGGTTTCCCAGGTATTGTGGCTGGCTGGCCAGTCAGGGATTGTATGTATCGTTCGGCCGACTCTTTGTCGAGATACAGGGGAGTAAGCGACAGCACACCACCGGCAACACCGTCAATTCGCGCTTCCACACTCTCTACACTGTCATCGCCGGGCAGCGAGAGTTGCGCCTTCATGCCAGCACGCAGACTGACCTTACCACCATCGCTGGTGCCTGCTAACAGAGTAACCTCAGTTAATTGCAGCGTACCTTCGGAGTTAGCACCCAGCTTACCGGCCAGCCTGGCTCCTCCATCCAACTCCAGGTTTGCCTGGTGTTGGAACGCTTCTGACTGGGTGCCGGGCATCGTGTTCCTAAATGATTGAGTAGACAAAGGTGCGAGTATAACCTTTAACCAAGTTGCCTCAAACCGCCCCGGATGGGTTAGCGTTTGGCTGGCTTCTGGCGACGTTTGCCCTTGAGTGCCTTTTTAACCGTCTGTTTACAGTCATAATACCAAAAGGGTACGCGCCACAGCGCTGACAGTGACTTGCCCAGATGATTCTCATAGTGCTTGATAAAGCGTTGACGATCATTCCAATTGAGTTTGTAAGCAATTCTAATCAAGTCCAGCATGCGGTGACGTGTTTGAACTTTAGAGCCGGGGCCTGACCATGCGCGAACTCGACCGATATCTATCGCCATGGGACAAACATTGCCCTGCTGATCTTTTACTAGCAGTAAATTACCTGAGGACAGATCCCGGTGAATGATTTGTTTGTTATGCATGCTGCATACAAACCCGCTAATCAACCTGAACCAGGCTTCTTTGTCCAAGCCCTCGAATTCGGCCTCACCCCGGTTGATGGAGGCATACACATCGCGGGCAGAAAATGCACCGGGTACGAACTGGCACAGATACCAGGAATCACGAATTCCAGGTTGTTGCCGGGCTTCGAAAAACGCAATTGGAAGGGGGGTTGCCACGCCTTTACGCAACATATCGCAAGCGTTATTCCAGTGGCGACGGCCTTTGCTGGGGTAGAAGCGGTAGGTGAAGTGCTTAATACCCTTAACGCGGTTGAGCTTGACTGTGACCTGCTCGCAAATCCCACGGGGATCAGCAACATTCCAGAGTCGATTGCGGGCGTCGCGGAGTACCTGGGTTGCTTCTAGCTGTTCTAGTTTGCCCGGATGCAGCTGCTGGGCCAGAACCAAATCCTGCTCTCGGGATTCGGCTCTCAACATGTGTGCGCCGTGCCAGTGGAGATCGCTATAACCGATCGACTGCCATTGGGGCGAGGAGAGGTGGACAACCTGGTCGATCGACAGGATCTGCGATTTATTGTTTGCCTGCGTCTGACAAGGACCCTGCAGTTCGATGACCATGGGGTGCTCGTTGATGACCAGTGGGTTGGCTAGCTCCTGTCCTGTAGCATCGCGAAATATAGCTTGGTCCAAGACACCTTGAGTCAACACTGCGTCCAGGGGTTTAACCTGACCGTCCCGGGTCCATGCCAGCATGAAGTGTCGTCCGGTTTTGTCGCTGTACTGAAACATGCTGGCGCCGTCCGGGTCGTGCTCTGCACTGAGGCAGTGAGCCTCCGCCAGACGTTTTGCGATATAGGCCATGGCGTGAAAAGCGAGTGTCGGTGCAAAGTTCTCAGGATTTCCTTTTACTTTCTCGTAGAAACTGACTTGGTCAATCATCGGATAGTCGTTCGCGCCATCATCGATCAGGCCATCCCGGGAGCAGATCAACGGTCCCCAGTAGACCCGAGACAGGGCGTTGCTGGCGGCGGCCAGGGCCAGGTAGCGGACCAGGTAATCTGTTCTCTTTTGTTCAGGCCAGGCAGCACGACGTTGCAGTCTTTTGATCGTCCAGCAGGTGTAAGTGCACATCAACTCATTGGTACCTGTTCGAGCGCCAATAGCTTTTAGAATGCGTGCCTTTTTGATCAGGTTGAGCTTTAACGGCTCCCGTGCCATTGCACCCAGCACGCGGTGGTCAAAGGCCTCGGGTTCGACCACTCGCTCAACGAAAAGGTTGTCGCTGTGAATATCGGGGGTGACGCCCAGACGTCGAAACATGCCCAGGTAGGTGGCATTGTAGAGAGGTTCAAAGTCCGAAACGTTAGGGCCAACCAAGCGTATGTCGAAGTTTGTAGCGACCTCTTGACCGAGGATGTTGGCCAGCAAAAAACCTTGAGAGGATAATCCGGACCATTTCCCTCGGTTTGGTGTATTGCCAATTTCAAACAGGCTGACCCTGCCCTGGTAGGCACCGAAACAGTCCTCCAGAAAATCTCGCCAGCGCTGCTGCGCGGTCACATCTTCGAACAGGATTTGGGCCTGGGCGATCGGTGGCAACAAGTCCAACATGATTTCCACATCTGCTGCCAGTAGTCGTTCCAGCAATCGATGGGCAGGTCCCTCAGCACTGCCGTAACTGAAGTCCATGCGCACCTGACGAATGTCCAACTCCTGCAGGCGATCGATAACGTAGTCATCACAGGCTGGGTCTTCACTGGGTGCTACGTTAACGCCAAAAAAATCCTTTGGGATAACCAGACCGGCGTCCGGCTGGTGATCAGTGCCTATGAGCCGGGCGCATAGACCAACCGCGTTTAATAACTCCCAGGCGGCCGTAGGATAGCCGTAGAGGGGGTGCAGCAGTTTGTTCACTTCAGCGGATCCACTTCATTGCCTGACTTGATGACGCAAGTATAACAGGAGCCGCCAGTTGTTTACTGATCTGGGCTTGCCGCGTCCAGGAACGCGGGTTTCTCACCGCCGCCGTGCACCGCAAAACTGGTGCCGCTGACATAAGACGCGAGTGATGAAGCCAAAAACAGACAGGCGTCGCCGATGTCTTCAGGAACCGCCATTCGACCCATAGGGATGGTGGCTTCCACTGCCGCAATACCATGCTCATCCCCGTAGTGGAGATGGGATTGCTCGGTGCGAGTGAGGCCCACAATGATCGCGTTCACCCTGACTTTGGGCGCCCATTCGACGGCCAGTGAACTTCCAAGGTTAACCAGGCCGGCTTTGGCGGCGCCGTAGGCAGCGGTCCCCGGAGATGGGCGCAGGGTGCTAACGCTGGCGATATTGATAATACTGCCACCGCTTTCCTGAGTCTGCATGATACGGTTGGCAGCCTGGCTGAAGTTCAGCGGTGCGATCAGATTCAGCCGGATAATGGATTCGGAGAAGCGAGGAGATACCTCGGCGGCATCAGCATGGGGGGCACCGCCAGCATTGTTGACCAGCACATCCAGACGACCAAATTGTGCGACGGCATAGTCGACGCAGGCCTCAATCTGTTCAAAATTTTTCACGTCGCAGGCGATGAACAGTGCCTGCCTGCCGCCGGCGCTGGGCAGGCTTTCTGGCTCTGAACGCCCGCAGATCAGCACCTTGGCCCCGGCTGCGAGGAAGCGCTCGCTAATACCTCGGCCAATACCTTTGCCGCCCCCAGTGACAATGATGGCCTTACCCTCAAAATCCATGGGATTTGGGTTTAATAGCTTAGCGGTACTGTCCATATCTTTTAACTCCTCTGGCTGACAAGCCCTGGGCGCTTGTGATCAACAAGTGATTTACATAAGATGCCTGCGGCGCCGCCAATCCTAACTGAACAAAAGGGGGCTGGGAACTGAGCGGACTGAGCCCTTTCTGCGTAGAAGAGACTAAGTGGAGTTGGTAGCAACTGCTGTACTCCTTTCTATTACCCCTATCAGGACACACATCATGACAACAGAAACACTACCCGTATTGGCTATTTTAGGCGGAACTGGAGACCTTGGCACTGGCCTTGCCCGTCGCTGGGCTCAGGCTGGCTACCAGGTTTTAATTGGTTCGCGAACTCAGGAGAAGGCTGAGGCGGCAGTGGCCGACCTGCGGGAAGTAATGGCAGAGCGAGGCGTCGGCGAAATCAGTGTGCAAGCCATGGAAAACCTGGCTGCTGCCCAAGCCGCTGACATCGTTGCGATTACCGTCCCGTTTAGTCACCAAGCCAGCACGCTGGAACTGGTCAAACCGGCTTTGCAGGGAAAGATCCTGATTGATGTAACCGTTCCTCTGGTGCCGCCCAAGGTAGCCAGGGTTCAGCTGCCCGAAGGTGGCAGCGCAGGTCAAATTGCCCAGGATTTGCTCGGTGAAGAGGTGGCTGTAGTGTCAGCGTTCCAAAACGTCGCAGCGGCTCATCTGCAGGAAGGCAGTGGTTTGGATTGTGACGTACTGGTTTGTGGCAACAAGAAGGCCGCCCGTGAGCAGGTTATCACCTTAATAGAAGCCGCTGGTATGCGCGGTTTTCACGCTGGCATGATCAACAACGCAGCCGCGGCGGAGGCACTGACCTCGGTACTGATCGTGATCAATAAACAATACAGCTGCCACGCAGGTATTCGAATTACCGGCCTGGACCACGACTAGGCACGTTTCGATGGCAGGCTCGCTGCAACTGATTCCGCTGGTAGATTTTCCCCTGGTGGAACCCGGGGACGATCTCGCTCAGCTGATCTGCACCTCGTTGGCACATAACGCCCTGGACCTGACCCCGGGTGACATTTTAGTGCTTGCCCAGAAAATCGTTTCCAAGGCGGAGGACTGCTACGCGCGATTGTCAGAAGTGGAGCCCTCGGCGGCAGCGTTGGAACTTGCCAGTCAGGCGAACAAGGATCCGCGACAGGCGGAGCTGATTTTACGAGAGAGCAGAGAGGTATTGCGGGTGCGACCGGGAGTGGTCATTGTTGAACATCGCAATGGCTATGTTCACGCTAATGCCGGTATTGATAAATCCAACATCAGTATCGATCAACAAGATCCACGGGTGTTACTGCTGCCTCAAGACCCCGATAAATCTGCGGCTGAGCTGCGTCGGGCGCTGGGTACACGCACCGGTGTGACCCCGCAAATTATTATCAATGACAGTGCCGGTCGCGCCTGGCGCAATGGCACGGTCGGTATCGCTATTGGTACTGCCGGGTTAAACCCCTTGTTCAATCAGGTAGGCGAACGGGACATATTCGGCAATGTGTTGGAAGTAACGGAGCCTGCGGTGGCGGACGAGCTTGCAGCCGCGGCGTCTCTGGTGATGGGGCAAGCTGCGGAAGCATGCCCTGTGGTACTGGTCCGTGGGGCCGAGTTCCCGGAGTTTGATGGCGGATCGACGTCTTTGTTGCGTGAGCGTAGCATGGATATGTTTCGCTGATGACGGCGCAATCGGGCTGTGTGCTTGCACTCTCGGGGGGTGTTGGCGGCGCCAAGTTGTCGCTGGGACTAGACCGTGTGCTACCCCCTGGCGACCTGCATGTGCTGGCTAATACTGGCGATGACTTTGAACATTTGGGCCTCTCTATCAGCCCTGACATAGACACCTTGCTTTACACCCTATCCGGTCGCTCCAATCAAACCCTCGGCTGGGGCCTCGAAGGCGAAAGCTGGAACACTATGGAAGCACTTGAGGCACTGGGCGGTGACACCTGGTTTCGACTGGGTGATCGGGATATCGCTACGCATTTATGGCGCACAGAGCGCCTGGCCGGCGGTGCAGACCTGGCCGCCGTCACCCAGGAGTTAGCGCGGCGCATGCAAATCAGCAGTCACATTCACCCGATGTCAAATCAGGCTGTTCGCACTACCGTGCACAGCGATGAAGGGCACTTGCCTTTCCAGCACTATTTTGTGCGCCGCCAATGCGAGCCGGCGGTAACCGGGTTCAGCTTTGAAGGGTTAGAGCAGGCGCAGGCGAATGCCCAAGTGATGGAATTATTGGCAACAAACCAGTTTAGCCACATCATTGTTTGCCCCTCCAATCCGTTTGTCAGCATCGACCCTATTTTACAAGTATCTGGCATATGGCACGCACTCAGAGACTCGAGCGCTGCGGTGACTATGGTCTCACCGATTGTGGCTGGACAGGCCATCAAGGGCCCTGCGGCAAAAATGATGACTGAGCTGTCAGTGCCCGTTACTGCACTGGGCGTAGCCAAGCATTACGCGGACAAGTATCCCGGCCTTGTGGATGACTTCCTGATTGACCAAAGTGACGCTACACTGGCGCCAGAAATCAGTGCATTGGGAATGAGAGTGCATATCGCACCAACCGTAATGAAAACTCTAGAAGATAAAATTCAGCTGGCGCAAACCTGCCTGGCTTTGGAGACGACGTGACCTCAGTACATGCGTTGGTGCCTTTAAAAACGCTTGGAGAGGCAAAAAGCCGCCTCGCCGGTGTATTGCTGCCAGCAGAACGTTCAGCGCTGGTGGCCGCCATGGTGCGAGACGTGTTGCAGGTGCTGTGTCGACATCCACAAGTAGAGGCGATTAGCCTGGTGTCGGAGGATTCGCAAGTTCAGGCGATTGCCGAAGCCTTTGGCGTTGGCTTTATTGCGGAGGGCGAGTTACAGGTGAGTGGGCTCAATGCGGTGATCGACGCAGCGGCCAGTCAACTGGCGCGCACTGGAGCAGAGCGCCTGTTGGTGCTGCACGGCGACATTCCCACGCTGGGCTCTGATGACTTGAGCAATGTGTTGGCCACGTTAAAAGCTCGCGGTGGGCTGGTTATTGGCACGGATCATGATGGCGTTGGCACTAACCTATTGGCGTTTGCTGTCAATGACATGCCACAGTTCCACTTCGGCGAAGGCAGCTGTGACCTGCACCACGCCTGGGCGGAAAAAGCAGGCCTGCCTGTGGCAGTGATCAAGCAACCTGGTATTGCCCTGGACATCGACGATCCAATGGATTTGGTGCAACTGCTGGGTGAAGCTAATGCGGGGACACACACGCGCGCCTATTTGCAGGAATCTAAACTGGCTGCGACAGTCATGCCCCCCAGCGCGGATAAATGGCAGGCACTGAAAGAGAAACTAGTGGGTGGCGAACTGCCGGACCGATCTGAAGCTCTGTCACTGGCTACCGTAACTGACACCGCTGAATTGGCGCAGCTCGCTGGTGCCCTGCGAGACAGAGGCCACGGCAACACCATCACCTATTCACGCAAGGTGTTTATTCCGCTGACCAAACTGTGCCGCGATGTTTGCCATTACTGCACTTTTGCCCAGACCCCAAAGAAGATTGACCAGCCGTTTATGCCCGTTGAAGAAGTGCTCGCGCTATGCCGCGAGGGCGCGGCAATGGGCTGTCAGGAGGCTTTGTTTACCCTGGGTGAAAAGCCTGAGCTACGCTACAACATCGCTCGCAAAGCGCTGGCGGAAATGGGCTATGAGTCAACGCTCGATTATGTGAAAGAGGTAGCCGGTCGGGTATTGGCAGAAACCGGCTTGCTACCCCATATCAACGCCGGGTGTATGACCGCCGAAGAAATAGCCTCGCTGCGCGAAGTCAGCGCTTCAATGGGAATCATGCTGGAGTCGGCATCGCCTCGGCTGTGTGAGAAGGGCATGCCTCATTACGGTTCTCCTGACAAAAATCCAGACGTTCGACTTGAGACTCTGGAGTTGGCGGGACAGGCTGCGGTGCCCTTTACCTCGGGTATTTTGATTGGAATCGGTGAAACACGGCGGGAACGTGTGGAGTCGATGCTGTCTTTGCGGGACGTTCATCTTCGCCATGGTCACTTGCAGGAAGTGATTGTGCAGAACTTCCGTGCTAAACCCGGCACCCTGATGGCCAACGCTCCCGAACCCAATCTCGAGGACATGCTGTGGACTATTGCTGTGGCTCGGTTGGTTTTTGGCCCTGAAATGAGTATTCAGGCGCCTCCCAATCTGAGTCCGGGTGTATTACCGCAGCTGGTGGCAGCTGGCATTAATGATTGGGGCGGTGTCTCCCCGTTGACGCCTGATCATGTCAATCCTGAGGCGCCGTGGCCACACCTGGACAATCTTGCCCGTGAAACGGCTTCAGCGGGTAAGTTTCTGGATCAGCGGCTGACGATTTACCCCGCCTACGCGCAAGCGCCGGAGCGCTGGCTGGATAAAGCGCTGTATGCTGCGGTGCTTGATCAAAGTGACAGTATGGGCTTTGCGCGTCGGGACGACTGGGTACCGGGGGAGGAACGCCCAGTGCCAGCGGTAGAGACGCAGTTGATGTCAAGCACGGCTGCACCGCAGGGCCGTGATGTAGATCCACAGTTGCGAAGTATTGTTGAACGCTGCAGGAACATGGCTGAACTTGATGAGTCAGAGGTAGTTCGCTTATTTGAGGCCAGGGGTCGTGACTTTTCTTTTTTGGTGAGTGCAGCTAATGAATTGCGAGAAACCGTAGCCGCTGACCGGGTCAGTTATGTCGTTAATCGTAATATTAACTACACCAACGTTTGCTACTTCAAATGTCAGTTCTGTGCCTTTTCTAAAGGCAAGGCCAGTGAAAACCTGCGGGGCAAACCCTACGATATCAGTGGCGATGAAATTGCACGGCGCTGTCGCGAGGCGTGGGCTCGTGGCGCAACTGAGGTTTGTATGCAGGGTGGCATTCACCCGGATTACACGGGCCAGACCTATCTGGATATTCTGCGCACTGTACGCACCGCGACGCCAGATATGCATATTCACGCATTTTCGCCACTGGAGGTATTACAGGGGGCAGAGACGCTGGGGCTTGATGTAGAGACTTTCCTGCGTCAATTGAAGGCCGCTGGCCTCAATACACTTCCGGGCACGGCAGCGGAAATCCTGCACGATGAGGTGAGAGCTCGCCTTTGTCCCGATAAATTAAACAGTCAGCAGTGGCTGGAAGTGATGGAAACCGCCCATAGCATCGGTTTGCGAACGACAGCAACCATCATGTACGGACATATCGAAAAGCCCCGGCACTGGGCGCATCATCTGTTGCAGCTGAGGGCGCTACAGCAACGCACCGGTGGTTTTACCGAGTTCGTGCCATTGCCTTTTGTCCACATGGAAGCTCCCATGTATCTCAAGGGTAATGCCCGTCGTGGCCCTACTTTTCGTGAAGCGGTGTTGATGCATGCGGTTGCCCGTCTGGTTTTTCACGGTTGGATAGACAACATTCAGACGTCCTGGGTAAAGATGGGTGAACCCGGGGTGCAGGCCTGTTTGCAGGCGGGCTGCAATGACCTCGGCGGCACTCTCATGAATGAAAGCATTACTCGCGCTGCCGGTTCTGATCATGGCCAGGAGTGGCCGCCGGCCAGAATGGAGGCCCAGATTCGCAGCGCCGACAGGCGACCCCGTATGCGCAATACGCTCTATGGCAATGCTCCTGGTGCGCAGCGCGTTGCAGCTTTTAACGCGTCTCCATTGGCCGCACCCCAAAACACTGCTGCTGCCAAAGTCGAGCGCAGCAAGCTAATCGCGACTGTACAGTTGGGTGCTCGCGAAGCGGTTCGAGTGGCAGAGGAGCTTGCCTTCGTCGACCAGGTTTTCCTGGTTGCAGCTTGTGACTAATGTGGACTCAGGCATTGAACAGCTTGAGCCTGGCTGGCGGGCGCGACTCGCGCCGGAGTTTGATAAAGCCTATATGCGACAATTGGCGACGTTCATAAACTCGGAAAAAGAGTTGGGGAAGACTGTTTTTCCCGCGGAAGACCAGTTTTACAGCGCTTTTTCACACACGCCCCTGGATCGTGTAAAGGTGGTCATTGTTGGGCAGGATCCCTATCACGGCGAAGGCCAGGCCCATGGCCTGTGCTTTTCGGTAAAACCCGGTGTCAAAACTCCCCCTTCGTTGAACAACATTTATCAGGAAATTAATGCGGAATTAGGTTTACCGGTTCCCGCTCATGGCTGCCTGGCTAATTGGGCGGATCAAGGAGTTTTGTTACTCAATAGTGTGCTGTCAGTTGAGTGTGGAAAGGCAGCTTCGCATGAAGGCATGGGCTGGGAATCTTTTACTGATAAGGTGATCGAGGTCATTAATGATGATCGAGAGGCGGTAGTCTTTCTGCTTTGGGGTAATTATGCGCAGCGCAAGGGCGCCAGCATCGATACCGATCGCCACTGCGTGCTGAAGGCCCCGCATCCTTCGCCGCTGAGCGCCTACCGGGGTTTTTTTGGTTGCGGTCATTTCAAGGCGACCAACGAGTATCTAAAGCAACGCGGCAGATCAGCGATCGACTGGTCTTTACCAGAAGTCGCCTGAACGCTACCCCTGGTGATACTTTAGGATCCGATCTCTAATTTCGCCCAGTCCGGGTTTTTCGTCGCGCACCTCCTGAGCAGATAAACCTTCCAGTTCATGGGGAAATACCAGCCATTCGCTGGTTTCGTGCAGATAAAAATCTGGAGAAAGCTCGGTTTTATTATTGCTGGGCTTGAAGTAGGGCGTGGCAATTTTAAAGGTGGGGCTGTTGCGTCGGCATTTTTTTTCCAGGTCCCAGATAACCTGTTGAATACTGCGGCCAGAATCAAATACATCGTCAACGATAAGCACTTTATCATCAGCGTTTACGTTTTCGACCAGGTAGTGCAACCCATGCACGATGACTGACTCGTTGGTCTGTTCAATGCCGGTGTAATGGGATGTGCGGATCGCAATATGGTCGGTATTTAAGCCCCCGTACTTGAGTAGCTCCTGTATGGCGATACCGACAGGGGCGCCGCCGCGCCAGACACCCACGATATAGTCAGGCTCAAAGCCGCTTTCCAGTACCATGAGACCCAGCTCGTAGGAGTCCAGTAACAATTGGTTAGCGTCGATGTAGGTTTTCTGGATGGTCATGAATATTCCCGCTGCCACGTATCAAGGCAGCGATTGTATTACACAGACGTGTGGGCAGACACAGGATATGTTGCTTGCAGAGAAATAAAACAGGCCTACGGCGCAACCAGTTCACCCGTCATCACGTCCACAGGCGCGGGGCAACAGCACTGGCACCCTGATCGACTCTATTGGTCGAGCATCGCTGGGTTTACCTTTAGTCGCTGCGCCCACGTCGATAAAGGGCATAGAAGGCCAGTGCGCTGGCAATGACGGTATAGCCGGCGCCTCCCAGTGCCATTGTATCCATGCTTACTCCGCGGTCGACCAACCAACCCATGGCAACCGGCGCGATGGCTGTTGCGAAAACCATGGCCGCAGTGGTTAAGGACTTTATGGAACCGAGGTGAAGAGTGCCGTACATCTCGGAGAAAAAAGGCGATGACAAAGTGGAATAAACGCCTACCGAAACTGCCAGCAAACCCATATAGATGATAGCGCCGAAAAAGTGATCCTCACTTGCCAGAACGATCAGTCCAACGCCCATTGGCAGACAGATCAAAGGCGCCAGTCTAATGGCGCTGTAGCGATCTACCAAAAGCCCTGCTAACAGCTTGCAAAGAGTATTTAGCAAAGCGTAAAACAGGAAGAGACCGCCCCATGCTGCCAGGCTCCAGTTCTTTTCCTGAACCAGTTGCACCTGATGAAACATGAAGCCGGTAAATAATAATGGTTGGGCCAGAAGCACCGGCAGGAACAGATAAAAGTTCAGGTCGCCAATGACTTCAGAACGGGTCCATTGGCGCCGTGAACTGACGACGCCGGTACCGTTGTTGGATTGTAAGTCCCGAAGGTAGCGCAGGTGACGGCTGGTGTGGTCTTTTAACAGGAAATGCGCCAGAGCGGGTAGAGTGATCGCCAGTGCTGCTCCCCAAACTACCCAGGATTGCCGCCAATCCAGAATCACGATTGAGGCAATGACCAGGGACGGCAGTGTTGCTTCAGAAAGTGAGTAGCCCATTCCACCCAGGGCATTGGCTTTACCCTTGTGGTGGTCCAGATAACGCACCATGGTAGTTGCTCCCGCAATGCTCATCAGTCCCTGGCCAAAATGCCGCAGTGCCAGCAGGGCAAAGAACAAAAGCAGTGGGCCCGTGCTGACAGCCATTAGGGCGCACCCCAGAGCCAGGCCCAGGGTGACCAGAAAGGCATAGTTGCGCAGATCCATACGATCGATTAGCGACCCCGACCAGAGCAGTAACAAAGCACTGGCAAGCGTTGCGCCTGAGTAAAGACCCCCAAACTCACCGTGGCTGAGGTTAAGGTCCGCACGGATCTCGCCACTGAATAGTCCTATGAAGTAGGTTTGCCCAAGGCTGGATCCAAAGGTCATAGCGAAGCCAAACAGCAGCAGGCGCCATTCTTCGCGAATCAGGGGCAGGAAGGATCTCATCGGGGCATTATCGCAGGCCTATGCGAAAGCGAGTAGCGCAGCATAGACTAAAATCGACTAGGAGATTTCATCAATAGCGTCTATGGTGTCGCTTTTTTGGGAATTGGGAGCAAATACAGTGGGCGAGAAAATCAAGGTTCAAAAACCGTTGGTCATTCTTCACGGCGATGAAATGGCGCAGATTGCCTTTGAACGGATTCTCGAACAGTTCGTAGCCTCTCGCCTGGAAATAGAACTGGTAGAGGTTGACCTGTCGGCCGAAAAGCGATTTACCAGCAACGGTCAGGTGGTTATTGACGCCATTGATGCGCTGAAGCAGCATGGCATTGGCATCAAAAATGCGGGGATGACGGTCAATCGTAGCCAACTGGACGAGTTGCTGGCGAAGTACCCTGAAGTGAATGAGGACAAGCTCGACAAATTAGCCACTAAGTCTCCGAACGGTGCTATCCGTAAAGGCATTGGCGGCAATATCACGCGCGAAGACATCGAGTTTCGAAACCTGAAGAGCGTTCGGCCTGATTGGGTCGATCGCGATATTGAAGTCGATACCATGGACAGCGGTGGCCTTGATTTCAGTTATAGCGAATTATCCAACGCTACCGGCGTGGCTAAAGTCATGTTTGTTGGCGAAACTGGCGATCCAGTCGAATTGCACCGTAGAACTCTGAAAAAAGGCGATCCCTGGATGCTCGCTACCAACTGCCTTGAAGAAGTAAAGGCTTGGGCGCACCGGTTCTTCCAGCGAGCACTAGATGAGAAACGCGATATTTATCTTGGCCTCAAGGATACGGTAGTGTCGGGCTACGACGGTGTGATGCGTGCCGCCATCGAGGACATTTATGCGGAACACTACAGGGGTAAGGTTGCCGAGGCAGGACTGAATTACCACTATGAGTTGATTGATGCGCAAGCGGCCCGCATCGTGTCCAACCCTCCCGAGCGAGCCCTGTGGGGCGTCCCCGATAATGTCAGCGGGATGAAACTGTATAAGCTGGTGCAACAGCTTAAGCATTACGGGTTGCCCGAGCGAAAAGCTCATGTTTCCATCTCACGCATGAGCGCTGGAGGAGGGGACCAGTACGGCAGTTATAATACGCCTGCCCCTGAGAACGGCATTATCAAGGTCATTATGGACGGTGAGGAAAAACACGCCAGAACGGTGAAGGCGCATGATCCAATCTTGTTTATGTCGAACGATCGCGACGCGATTAAGGATTGGGTGAAGCAGGTATTTCGTGATGCTTCGCTGAGCAAAAAAGAAGTTTACTTTGGGCTGAAGCGAGAGTTTGTCAATTACGACGAGGTCTACAGCTCTATCATTCTGGAAATTCGCAAGGAATTGGCGGCTCTGGATACACCACCTCCGTCTTTCATGATCATGAGACCATCGCGGCAGCTGAGCAAAATGATTTGCGATCCGCCACGCTGGGGCTTATATCCTGCCCAGAATCTGGATGGAGATATTTTCTCCGACATTTCTGCGGCCCTGGGCGGTAGCCTGGCCACTGCCAGTTCGATCATCAAGAGCAAGGACGGCTCCATGCTCTATGAGGCGCCCCATGGTACTGCCCACGACCTCTACCTACGCTATGTGGAAACAGATGGAAAGGAGGCAAACTTCAACTCATCAGCGTTGATTTTTGCGGTCGCCAATGCACTTGAAGAACTGGGCAAAAGAGAAGACAACCAGGCGCTTGACGATTATGCAGGCAAACTCAAGCAGGCGTTGATTGAGACGGTTGCGCAGGGCACCATTACCGGCGATTTGAAGGGGAAAACCAGCGACCCGTCAATCGAGAAGATCGTCGATATGAATGGCTTCCTGGATGCAGTGGAAGCCAATTTGTAAGCAGCAAGAGCCCTCTATGAACTCAGAGGGCTTGCTTTATTGCTGTGATGGAGCGGCAGCGGCAAGCCGCAGTACTTAGTCCGCCGCAGGAATATCGTAGGGTAATTCGAGTACTTGAATTGCAGCACCCTGCTGCGATGTAAGGCGCAGCCCTTGTTCAACGCCTTTCTCGGTAGCACAAAGCAAACAAATGTTGCCCCCATCGGCGCTGGCGGCATTAACCAGGACGCCAACGCTTTGTTCTGCAGCATTAGAGAACAGCGCTGCTCCGGCACCGGGAGATTCCGTTTCGTCGAATTGGCCTAGGTACAAGCGCCGCTTGGCTTTGCCCCGATAATGCAGCCGGGCAACGATTTCCTGGCCCGTATAGCAGCCCTTGGTGAAACTGACATGTCCGGTGACATCGTAGTTGAGCATTTGCGGTAACAACTCCTCAATATTGGCCTGTTCTATTCTTCCGATACCTGCGCGGATTTGCAGTGCCTGCCACTGGCTCTCTTTGCCGCTGTTCAAATTTTGACCAAGTGAGTTCAAGCGCTCGCTGTGGTTTTGAGTATCAATCAGTAGTTCAAATTGTGTGCCGGCATCGTCCATCTGAACCACGACATAACCGTCACCGGTGGCGGCCTGGTATTTAGCTTCGGGGATTGCAAAGTCCGCTTTGGCAAGGTCCTTCGCGGCTTCATTGCCCCAGCACCCAATGACTTGCCAATCTTGACGTTCGGCTTCCAAATCAGCCTTGGAAAAAACAATGTATTTACTAAAAGTTTTGGCCGCCGTCGCTAAAGTGTTCGCTTTCAGGCGCAGCGCATAATGATTTTCACCGAGCTGGGCCAGCATAAAATCGCAAACCATACGTCCCTGAGGATTACAGTAGGCGCCAACAACGGCTTGTTGTGAGCTGACCTCGCGGGTGTCGCAGGTCACCTGACCCTGGAGGAAGGAGAGCGTATCAGGGCCGATAATATGCAACAGTTGTTCGGAGTCTAGAAGAGCGAAGTGGGCACTCAAGGGATGGTCCTTTCAGGTAAAACGGGACACCAATGATAGGGCCTGGAGACTATCCTGTCAGTAGCCCCGTTGTGACCATATATGACGTTATAATGTACGCTTGTAGATATGTAAACTTGAGTGTGTAACTGGCATGGTATCGGACGAAGAAATTAATCGTATGCGCTGGGCTGCAAGACGCGGCATGTTGGAACTGGATCTGGTGCTGGAGCCTTTCGTGCAGTCTCGCTTCGCTACTCTGGATGAAGCAGACCGGATTCGTTTCAAGGACTTGATGTTAAGCGAGGATCAGGACCTGTTTGCGTGGTTTATGCGTCGCGAGCAGCCACAAGACCGAGAGCTAGCACTCATTGTCAAAAAAATTCTCGACTTCACCCACACTTCACCTGACGATCGCTGAGTCATCCCTGCATGAGTGCGTAAGGTACCTTTTCATCGTTGCTGTTGTTCTGGCACTGTGGGAACTGGCGCTGGGCGGCTACCCCATTGTGGTCGTGTCTTGTACGCCCATGCTGGCGCTCCTCCTTTGGCGGAGCCGGCGACAACGTCACATTGGTGTGGTCATCCGTTGGCGGCGCGGAGAGTGGACCATTGAATCCGACGGGCAGTTGGCACCTGTTGACCTGCGCCGAGCGCATTGCCTGCCCTGGTTGACGTTTATGGCCTGGCAGTCCGCGTCCGGAAAATCGGGCCAGGCCTGGCTTTTCAACGATAGCGCCCCTCTCTGTGACCTGCGGCGCCTGCGGGTGCGCTTACGTCTTGAGCGGGGAGTTTGATGGCGACAAAATGGTGTCTTTCGCCTCAGCTAACTGATTGGGGTAGTCGAGGGTGTAGTGCAGACCCCGGCTCTCCCGTCTCTCGATGGCGCAGCGAATCATCAGCTCCGCCACCATTGCCAGATTGCGCAGCTCCAGAAGGTCATTCCCAACCTTGTAATTGCCGTAGTAATCAGCGATCTCTGATTGCAGCAAGTTGACCCTGTTCAGGGCTCGTTCCAGGCGTTTATTGGTGCGCACAATGCCGACGTAGTCCCACATAAAACGGCGCAATTCGTCCCAATTGTGAGAAATAACGACGTCTTCATCCGAGTCGGTTACCTGGCTTTCGTCCCAGGGGTGGCTAACGGCAGTTTGGGGTAGGTCAGGGAGGTTGGCAGCAATGTCCTGCGCTGCAGATTCTGCGTACACAATACACTCTAACAGCGAGTTCGAAGCCATACGATTGGCGCCATGCAGGCCGGTGGAGGAGGCTTCACCAATAGCATACAGTCCCCCCAGGTCGGTGCGTCCAGCGGTGTCGACGATAATACCACCGCAGGTATAGTGGGCCGCCGGTACAATCGGGATAGGTTCAGCGCTCATATCTATGCCCAGTTCGCTGCAGCGCTGCATGACAGTGGGGAAGTGGCTCTCCAAAAACTCTCTGGATTTGTGTGAAATGTCCAGAAACAGGCAGTCCGCCCCCAGTCGTTTCATCTCGTGGTCTATCGCCCTGGCGACTACATCGCGGGGCGCCAACTCACCGCGTTCATCGAATTTTTCCATGAAGCGAGTGCCATCGGGGAGTAACAATTTGCCCCCTTCTCCCCTGACTGCTTCTGTTACCAAAAAAGATTTGGCCTTCGGATGGTATAGGCAGGTGGGGTGAAACTGGTTAAATTCCAAATTCGCTACGCGACATCCCGCCCGCCAAGCCATGGCGATTCCATCGCCGCTGGCACCGTCGGGATTGCTGGTGTAAAGATAGGCTTTACTGGCTCCACCGGTCGCTAGCACGACCGCAGAAGCCTGGAAGAGATCTACCCGTTCTGTTTTTTGATTGAGAATATAGGCGCCGTGGCAGCGATCTTCGTCCCTGATCAGGTCTACAGCCACCCGATGGGTGAATACCTCAATGTTATCGGCTGCCAGGGCTTGCTCTGTGAGTACCTCGGAAATCGCTCTGCCGGTGCGGTCGGCGGAATGAATGATTCGCCGGTGACTGTGACCACCCTCCATTGCCAGGTGAAATTCTTTGCCGTCGGCCCGGTCCTGGCGCAGGTCAAAATCGACTCCCTGTTGCACTAGCCATTCTACGCAACGTCGGCTGTTGCTCACGGTGAATTCAACGGCCTCACGTTGGCATAACCCTGCCCCCGCACTGAGCGTGTCCTGAACGTGGGCGTCTATCGTGTCCCTGTCGTGGAGCACTGCGGCCATGCCGCCCTGTGCCCAATAGGTGGACCCCTGATTCAGGTCGGCCTTTGAAAGCAGGGCGACCCGACAGTCGGAGGGTAGATGCAGGGCGAGGCTGAGCCCGGCGGCCCCGCTGCCAATAATCAGTACATCGTGTTTGTAGGTCTGGGGCACGGTCTTGTTCACTTGCTGCGCTCGGGAGTGAAATATATGATGTGCCTCAACGACTTAGCGTCCAGGCTCTACGCCGCAGGCGAGTATATACGACCTCTGGCGAAATAAGGAAATCTCACGGTGGAATTCATTCCAAGGCAATTTTCCGCATTTTTGAACCATTCGCCGATAGCGAGTGAACTCCAGTGTGCTTTGACGGTCTATTTGGGCAGAACATATATAAGAGTCAGGGCAGTGTTGCCTCTGACCACAGGGGGTTAGGGGAGTGACGGCTGTCGAGACGGACCAGCAGCTCGTGGCCAGAGTGCAAACGGGTGATTCGCGAGCCTTCGACTTGCTGGTATTAAAATACCAGCACAAGATCTTCAGCCTGATCGGTCGTTACGTGCACGATGCAGACGAGGTGCAGGACGTAGCCCAGGAAGCTTTTATCAAGGCTTATAGAGCGTTGCCGAAATTTCGGGGTGACAGTCAGTTTTATACCTGGCTGTACCGCATTGCGGTGAATACCGCCAAGAACCATCTGGTGTCCCGTTCTCGCAGACCGCCGGGCTCTGATGTAGACGTAGAAGATGCTGAGTATTACGAAGGCGGTGCGGCGCTCAGGGACATAGAAACGCCTGAAAATGCACTGTTTGGCGCAGAGCTTAAGCAGGTGGTTGAGGCAGCGATTAGCGATTTACCGGACGACTTGCGAACCGCGGTAACTTTACGGGAGTTTGACGGTCTCAGTTACGAGGACATCGCAGACATAATGGATTGTCCGGTGGGCACAGTCCGCTCGAGAATTTTTCGAGCCCGAGAGGCGATAGACAACAAAGTACGAGAACAGGTCGACGCAACGTGATCTGACTGACAAAAGCAGTTTGGAATATCGGCGATATATCGATAACGCACCACGGGTGCGAAGGAATGAAGAAATGAGTGAACAGTTGCGGGAATCATTGTCCGCATTGATGGATAACGAAGCCAATGAATTGGAGTTGCAGCGTTTGCTTAAGCAGGTGGGTAGCGATGCCGAGCTTCGGGCAACCTGGGCGCGTTATAACGCTGCTAGCGCAGTCATGTCGGGTCAGGACGTCAGTCACATGCAAATGGATATTTCATCCCGGGTGAGGGCTGCTATTGAAGTGGAGTCTGGCGTCACTCGAGAAACTTTGAAGCAACGACTGTTTCGCCCGATAGCCAGTTTTGCAGTCGCCGCTTCAGTCGCAGCCACCGTTGTCATCGGTGGGCAGCAGCTTGCACAGATTGGTGGCGCAGAGCCCTACAGTGGCGGCCCTGTCGCTGCTTCAGGTGCCTCTCCTGTGGGCTTGGTCAATAGTCTGGGAGCGACAACAGTGCAAGCGAGTTATGGCACAGAGGCGATACCCGTCTTGCAGCCTGCGGCACGAACTGCCTATAAGGAATTGGCGCGTCAGCGCATGCAAATGTACATGCAGGAACATGCTGAACACTCCGCTCTCAATTCACCTCACGGGCTAATTCCATTCGCCCGGGTGCCGGAGATTCGCGAGTAGATTATCGGTGACTCTTTTGCGATACATTAAACGGCTTAGCCTGGGCGCGCTCGGTGGCTTTCTGATGCTTGCATCGCTCACTGCCTCCGCGGTCTGCCCCGGCGCCGACAGTGAAGCGATCAAATGGCTCGATAAGATGTCTCGCAGCGTTCATCAGGTGAACTATCACGGCGTTGTTACCTTTCAAAGGGGGGAGGAAGACATGCAGGTAATGCAGGTTTCTCACTCCGTTACCGATGGCACCACCACTGAGAGCATGACGCAGCTTACGGGGCAGGGTGCCAAAGTTGTGCGCGCTGAACACCCCCTGGAGTGTATCCATCCCGGGCATAAGCTGCTGCGCATAGGCGACGATATTAACGCCGGTGAATGCGGTGTGGCTGAGCACTATCGATTTAGTGTCACTGACGGTGAACGGGTTGCTGGCCGTAAAGCCGTTCGCATTATTGTTGCGCCCGGTGACATGTATCGCTATGGCTACGTCATGGAATTGGACCGCCGGACTGGCCTGTTACTTAAGACGGCAACTATGGGGCGTGGGGATAAAGTGTTGGAAAAATTCCAGTTTGCCGACTTGTCGTACAAAGGCAAAGACCCTGAGGGGGCAGATGCAAACCTCGTGCATGAGGCACAGCACCCCGTGCCGGGGCACAATGCGCCGCAGGTAACTGCTGCAGGATATGGCTGGGATGTGAAGTGGTTGCCCAGCGGTTTTATGGCAACCGATTCACAGCAGCGTAATGCAGGGCGTAAAACTTATACCGACGGCTTGGCCGTGTTCTCGGTATTTATTGAGGCACTCGACCGTGAAATTCGCCCTGGAGAAGGGGTGGTCCGATCAGGCAGCACCACATCTTATAGTCGGGGTATGGCCTTGTCTGGAGAACCTGTGCTGGTGACAGTGGTGGGCGAGGTGCCAGTGAATACTGCAAGAATGGTCGCTGACTCCGTCAAATGGGTGCGTTGACATGCTGTTAGAGACTGGTCGTGTAGTTGCGGTTGAAACGGATGCTGTATGGGTAGAAACCATCCGCAAGACCACCTGCGGCAGTTGCGCAGCACAAAAGGGCTGTGGACACGGTTTGCTCAACCGGATATCAGAAGGTCATCGCTCTCTCATCAGGGCTTTGCCTGGCGGCATTAACCCGCAGGACTGCCGGGTAGACGACGAAGTAAGCATATCGATACCTGAGGCAGTGATTTTACGCGGGTCCATGGTGGTTTACATTTTGCCTTTGCTGCTGATGTTGGCCAGTGCAGCACTGGGCGCCAAATTGTTGTCCACTAATGTTGACCTGGGCAGTGCGCTTGGCGCGGTAGCGGGTATTACACTAGGGTTTGTGCTGGTGCGTTTGCACGCTCACCGGCATCGCGATGACAAGAATCTGCAGCCAACGCTTGTCAAAGTTTTACACCATGGCACCGAGGCAGTGCGGTTCGGTTGACCCCTGCATTGCGTGACATTATCCCATTTCCCTGATTGCGGATTTACCAATGACTTTATTATCAAGACTGATACACATCACGCTGTTTACAGCCCTGTTGTTAACCGGGCGAGCCGCTAGCGCCGCTCAACTCCCCGATTTCACAGATATCGTCAAGCAAAGTTCTCCGGCGGTGGTGAAGATTATCGTCGAAGCGAGCGGTCCCCGGCCCGGTCAGGCGCAGCCTGCTCCTGAGGAAATGCCCGAGTATTTGCGCCGCTTCTTTGAATTTCGAGGGGGGCCTCAAACACCCCGTCAGCGCATGGGTATGGGTTCAGGGTTTGTTATTTCAGAGGACGGCTTAATCGTGACTAACAATCACGTCGTTGAAGGAGCTGATAGCGTTCTGGTACGGATGAGTGATCGCCGGGAGTTCGATGCCCAGGTTGTGGGGACAGACCCTCGCAGCGACCTCGCCTTGCTCAGGGTTGATGCCAGCAAGCTGCCCGTACTTGAGCTTGCCCCCCATGATGATCTTGATGTCGGGGAGTGGGTGCTGGCGATTGGCTCTCCCTTCGGCCTTGACTACTCAGTGACTGCAGGCATCGTGAGTGCAGAGGGACGCAGTTTACCCACGGAAGCTGGCGAAAATTACGTGCCTTTTATTCAAACAGACGTAGCTATCAATCCCGGGAACTCAGGCGGCCCCCTATTTAACCTTGAAGGCGAAGTGGTTGGGGTTAACTCGCAGATATTTACCCGCAGTGGCGGCTCTATCGGGCTGTCGTTTGCTATCCCGGTAAGCGTGGTACGTAACGTAGTCGCTCAACTCGAGGAAAGTGGTCGCGTAACCCGAGGCTGGCTTGGTGTGACTATCCAGGATGTGGACAAAAATTTGGCGGAGTCTTTCGGTCTTGAGCGCCCTCGCGGAGCTTTGGTAGTGCAGCTGGCACCCGGTGGTCCGGCGGCGGACGCTGATCTTCGCGAGGGTGACGTGATTATCAGCTTCGACGGTAAAGATATTCCGGCATCATCTGATCTGCCCCATGTGGTGGGTTTGATCGCACCGGGCAGCCGAGTCCCGGTGGTAGTGATGCGAGACAGGAAATCCAAGACCATCAAAGTTGAAGTCGGCGGATTGGATGCGGATGACAGCTATACCCTCAACTCAGGAGGTGACGGAGCAAGCCAGGGAGGCCGTCTGGGATTGATCGTTGAGGAGGCCCCACAGGAGGTTCTGGAGCGGTCGGGACTCGCCGGTGGCGTACTGGTCCGCGAGGTGGTGCCAGGTTCCGTGGCAGCGCAGGCGGGAGTGATGCACGGGGATATCATCACCCTGATCGCCAGCACGCCTGTTAAGTCGGTTTCGAGCTTTGACAAGGCTGTGGATAGACTAAGCAGTGGCAGCTCGGTCCCTTTGCGCCTGATGCGCCGAGGGTCTCCTATGTTCATCGGCCTGAAGCTTAAGGATTGATATCGATTACCGCCAGAGCATGGATAGCGACCGCAAGCTGATTCGGGTACAATCGCGCGCTTTTCTGCAGCGGCTCCTTCGGAGTCGCCGCTTGACCTTTTTCCGGGCCCGAACGAGTGAGTGAACTCCAGCACATCCGAAATTTTTCCATCATCGCCCATATCGATCATGGCAAGTCGACCCTGGCCGACCGTTTTATCCAACACTGCGGTGGACTCAGTGCCAGGGAGATGGACGAGCAGGTGCTGGATTCCATGGACATCGAGCGCGAGCGTGGAATTACGATTAAAGCCCAAAGTGTGACGCTTGACTATACGGCTCGTGACGGGCAGGTGTATCAACTCAACTTCATCGATACCCCCGGCCACGTGGACTTTTCTTATGAGGTGTCACGCTCCCTTGCCGCTTGTGAGGGGGCCCTGCTGGTTGTCGATGCCGGGCAGGGTGTGGAGGCACAATCCGTAGCGAATTGTTACACCGCCATAGAGCAGGGACTCGAAGTACTTCCCATTCTCAACAAAATGGACCTACCCCAGGCTGATCCTGACCGGGTAAAGCTGGAAATCGAGGAAATCATCGGTATCGATTCCAGTAATGCCTGCCCGGTCAGCGCCAAGTCAGGCATGGGGATAGAAGATGCACTTGAATACTTGGTAGAGGAAATTCCATCTCCGGAAGGTGACCGCGCTGCCCCCTTGCAGGCATTGATTATCGATTCCTGGTTTGACAATTACCTCGGGGTCGTTTCCCTCGTCAGGGTTAAACAGGGCGTATTGCGTAAGCGTGACAAAATCGTAGCCAAGTCTCTGGGCAAGGCTCACCAGGTCGACAGTGTTGGCATCTTCACACCGAAACGACATGAGACCGATTGCCTGCAAGCGGGAGAAGTTGGGTTTGTCGTTGCCGGGATCAAAGACATCCACGGTGCTCCCGTGGGCGACACCATTGTCCACGACAAGAGCCCGGATGTGGGCTCACTTCCAGGGTTCAAGCAGGTAAAACCGCAGGTTTATGCGGGTATTTTTACAATTTCGTCTGATGATTACGAAGACTTTCGCGATGCGCTCGGTAAACTAACCCTTAATGATGCCTCGCTTTTTTATGAGCCGGAAAGTTCTGACGCGCTGGGTTTTGGCTTTCGCTGCGGATTTCTGGGCATGCTTCATATGGAGATCATTCAGGAGCGTCTGGAGCGCGAGTATAATCTCGACTTGATCACCACTGCGCCGACGGTGATTTACGAGATCCAGAAGAAGAATGGCGACGTGGTCAGGGTCGATAATCCCTCGTCTTTGCCAGATGTGGGCGACATTGAAGAGACGCGTGAGCCTATTGCTCGCTGTAATATCCTGGTTCCCCAGGACTATCTGGGTAATGTGATTACCTTGTGCGTGGAAAAAAGGGGCGTGCAAAAAGACATGCAATTCCTCGGCGCCCAGGTGTCGATTGTTTATGACATCCCAATGGCGGAGGTGGTACTGGATTTCTTCGACAGACTCAAATCAGTTAGCCGTGGCTATGCTTCACTCGACTACAGCTTTGAGCGCTTTGAGGCGGCCCGATTATCTCGACTGGATGTATTGATTAACGGTGACAGGGTGGACGCACTTGCGGTTATTGTGCATCAGGATCACGTGCAGTATCGCGGCCGGGCGTTGACGGAAAAAATGAAAGAATTGATACCCCGACAAATGTTCGACGTCGCCATTCAGGCTGCCGTTGGTGGCAAAATTGTGGCGCGGCAAAGCGTGAAAGCTTTGCGCAAAAATGTGACGGCCAAATGTTACGGCGGTGATGCTACGCGTAAAAAGAAACTGCTGGAAAAGCAGAAAGCAGGTAAAAAACGTATGAAACAGGTTGGCAACGTAGAAATTCCCCAGTCGGCATTCCTGGCAGTGCTCAAGGTGGATGGCTAATGGGTGGAGCAACCATAGATTTTCCGCTTATCCTGGTCATTCTGGTCGGTGGGTCAGGGCTGGTGTGGTTACTGGATAGCTTGTTTCTTGCGCCTGGTCGCAAGAAAACTATTGCTGAATTACAGGGCAAGTATCCAAATTGGGAAAAAGAAGGAAACCCGCAACAGCAGCAGTTCCAGGCCAGGGTCGCAGACCAGGCATCGGAGCCGATATTGGTGGAGTATGCACGCTCTTTCTTTCCAGTGCTGTTTATCGTCTTTGTACTCCGCTCATTCCTTGTGGAGCCTTTCCAAATCCCCTCTTCGTCTATGGTGCCCACCCTGCAGGTTGGCGACTATATTCTGGTCAACAAATTCAACTATGGCATTCGTCTACCGGTGACCCGCACTAAGGTGCTGGATTTGAACGAGCCGCAGCGCGGTGATGTCATGGTGTTTTTCCCTCCGCATATGAATGAGACCTATTACATCAAGCGAGTAGTGGGATTGCCGGGTGATACTGTCAGTTATCGCAACAAGCGCTTGTTCGTTAATGGCAAGGCTATAGGACGCGAAGAGCTGGCGATTGCCCCTGGCATTAATACCCGTTATCGGTTGGGACTGGAGCAGTTAGGCGATGCCAATCACCTCATGCAGGTCGACGAGGCCCGCATGCCCCGTAACTTTTCGGTAGTGGTTAAGCCAGGGCACTATTTCATGATGGGCGATAATCGTGATAACAGCTCAGACTCCCGGGTTTGGGGTCAGGTGCCAGAAAAGGATATAGTAGGCAAGGCCTTTGCAATATGGATGCATTGGGACTCGTTCCTCAGCGTGCCCAGCTTCAGCCGGGTGGGCTTGATAGAATGAGAATAATAATTTAATTGGGGGGTAGGGATATGCGCTCACTGCAGCATCAGAAAGGGATGTCGATACCAGGAATGCTGGTTATCGCAATCATGCTTGGTTTTTACGTGATGTGTTTTGTCAAAATGGTACCGCACTATGTTGAGTATCTTTCTGTCAGGGACATAGTGGGGCAGGTTGCAGCAGAGCATAAACCCGGTACAACTACCGTTGGGCAAGTACGTCGACGCATGGACAATTTGTTCAATACTAACCAGATCTACGCGATTAAGATCGGTGATGTCGAAATTTATCGTGAGAAAGGGAACACTTATATCGACGCCAACTATGAAGCTCGGATTCCGATTGCGGGACGTATTGATGCGGTATTGAAGTTTGATGACCTGCTGTTTTTGGCGGGACAGCCCAACGCCAAGTGACCGACCAGCAGGCACATTCGGAGCGCCTGCAACGAGCGCTGGGCTACCAGTTTGCCGACAAGAGCCTGCTGCAACTCGCGCTGACGCATCGTAGCGTCGGTGGACGTAACAACGAGCGCCTTGAGTTTCTCGGTGACTCTATCGTCAACCACATCATTGCCGAAGCCCTATACCGTCAATTTCCCGATGCCCGAGAAGGTGATATGAGCCGTATGCGAGCGTCCCTCGTCAAAGGAGACACCTTGGCCGAGGTCGCCAGGGAGCTGGACCTGGGAGAGCATCTTTTACTGGGACCTGGTGAGCGCAAGAGCGGTGGCAAACGGCGAGGTTCTATTCTCGCCGACGGATTGGAGGCAGTGGCTGGAGCCATTTTAATTGACTCAGATGTCGCGGCCTGTCGCAGTTGTGTGCTGACCTGGTTTCGGGAACGCCTGGATTTGCTAAGCCTCGATGGCGCAGATAAAGATGCCAAAACCCTGTTGCAGGAGTATTTGCAGGGCCGCCGAAGCCCTTTGCCCGAATACGAATTATTGGGGGTGGTCGGTGAGGACCACGAACAGCAGTTTCATGTTGCTTGCCGCATCGCCAAGCCGGTGCTGGTCGTCGAGGGAGATGGGAGCAGTCGGCGTAAAGCCGAGCAGGCCGCTGCACGAACCGCCCTTGCGAGGCTGGAGACACATGGCAAGTCAGAGTAAACGCTGCGGTTATGTCGCTATCGTGGGTCGCCCTAATGTGGGTAAGTCCACCTTGCTTAATCATATACTGGGGCAAAAAATCAGCATCACCTCCCGCAAGCCCCAGACTACCCGACACCAGGTGCTTGGCATCAAAACTGAGAATGACTCCCAGGTCATTTTTGTCGATACCCCCGGGTTGCATAAAGCCGAGGAAAAAGCGATCAATCGCTATATGAATCGGGCAGCCAGTTCCGCCATCAAACACGTGGATCTGATTTTGTTCCTGATTGATCGCACTGCGTGGACTGAAGAAGACCAGATGGTTCTGGAACAGGTGCAGCGGACGAGAATTCCCACTTTGCTGGTCGTCAACAAGGTAGACCTGCTGGAGGACAAAAACATACTGCTGCCTCATCTACAGGAATTGGCCGACCGAGGAGAGTTTGAGGCCATAGTGCCGGTATCGGCATTGCGTCAGCGCAACGTTGATATGCTGGAGCAGGAAATTCTTAAGTACATGCCTGAGTCTGAGCACTTTTACCCGGAAGACCAAATTACCGACCGCAGTCAGCGTTTCCTCGCCGCTGAAATAGTCCGTGAAAAAATTACGCGCCAGTTGGGAGATGAGCTGCCTTATTCGGTAGCGGTGGAAATTGAGGAGTTTGGCCTGGACAACGAGATCGCCCATATATCGGCACTGATCCTGGTTGAACGTGAGGGGCAGAAAAGAATTATTATTGGTGAGAAAGGAACGCGACTTCGTTCTATTGGCACCGAAGCGCGGGTGGATATGGAACGCTTGTTTGACTGCAAGGTTATGTTGCGCCTCTGGGTCAAGGTGAAAAGTGGCTGGTCTGACGACGAGCGTGCCCTGCGCAGTCTGGGCTACGACGACACCTGAGTCGTCTGCTATGCGTGTCAGCTTGCAACCCAGCTATATACTTCACAGCCGTCCCTACCGGGACAGCAGTTTGATCCTTGAGGTGTTCTGTGCTGAACATGGTCGTCTGAGTCTGGTGAGTAAGGGAGCGCGCCGGCGCTCTAAAGGCGGCAGCAGTGTTGCTTTGTTACAACCTTTCATTCCTCTGTTGCTGTCATTTTCAGGGCGCAGCGAAATGAAAACCCTGACCCATGTAGAGCCCGCCGGGGTGGCGCCTCAATTGCGCGGTGAGCGCTTGTTTAGCGGCATGTATATCAATGAGTTATTGATGCGCCTTTTACATCGTCACGACCCTCATCCGCAGCTGTTCGCCAACTATGGCACAGCTCTCGGTGAGTTGGGTGATGCAGAGCAGGTTGAGGTCTGTTTGCGGCGCTTTGAACTGGGGCTGCTGGATGAGTTGGGCTACGGCTTTTCTCTGGCTGAGGATGGCCTGAGCGGTGAAGCAATTAGCGAGGACGGCTGGTATCATTTCAGCCCCGATTGTGGCCTGGTCGCCGGTGTGAAGGGCGCAAATCCTGCTCGGCCAGCCTATTCGGGAGCGGAGCTCTTGCTCCTGTCTCAAGGCAAATATGGCGGGGAGGCGCGCAGTGTTGCCCGCCGGTTGATGCGTGAGGTCCTGGCACAGTATCTCGGCAGTGAGCCGTTGAAGAGCAGGGATTTGTTCCACGGTCGTAGCCCGCAGGGCGGAGAAAGCCAATGATTGCAGTGGGAACTGACATCCTGAATTTTGAGCGCGTCGAGGACGTGGTAAAGCGTCAAGGCGATCGTTTTGTAGAACGTATTCTGACGCCCGAAGAACGGGAGGAATACGCGGCGAGTGCCCGCCCGATCAATCTGCTGGCAAAGCGCTTTGCTGCCAAAGAGGCGGTAGCCAAGTCACTTGGAACTGGCATTGGGCGGGGTGTTAGCTGGCAGGACATCCGTATCACTCACGATGATAATGGTGCACCTCACGTGGAGCTTAGCGGCGGCGCCTTGCGAGTGGCTGGCCAAAGGGGAGGCTCCAGAGTGGCGCTCAGTCTGGCGGATGAAGTGAACTGTGTGATCGCTTTTGCGGTGCTTGCCTGACGTTTTTGTCCCGCTGTTTTCTTACAAATTTGTTCACTACAATGCACGGCGTTACCTGACAAGTTACACTGCCCATCGGCGCGAGGATGCTGAGGAAATATGCACGATTATCCGACTATTGAAGCCTGCGTAGGTAACACGCCGCTGGTGCGACTACAGCGTATGCAGGGAGAGACCAGCAACACGATCCTGCTTAAGCTGGAGGGGACTAATCCCGCCGGTTCAGTTAAGGATCGCCCTGCATTGAGTATGATCGTGCAGGCGGAAGCCAGGGGCGATATCCGCCCCGGCGATACTCTTATCGAGGCCACCAGTGGCAATACCGGTATCGCGCTTGCAATGGCCGCTGCCATTCGCGGATATCGCTTGTTGTTAATCATGCCTGCTCACATGAGCGACGAGCGTAAACGGGCCATGTCTGCTTATGGCGCCGTCCTGATAGAAGTGAGCCAGGGCGAAGGTATGGAGGGCGCTCGTGATCTCGCTATGGCGATGCAGGAACGTGGAGAGGGTCGGGTATTGGACCAATTTGCCAACGCGGACAATCCCCTTGCCCATTTGACGTCGACAGGACCTGAGATTTGGCAGCAAACAAACGGTACCGTGTCCCATTTTGTGAGCTCTATGGGGACTACGGGAACGATCATGGGTTGCTCAGCTTACCTGAAGCAGCAAAACCCTGAAATTCAAATCATCGGGCTGCAACCTGAAGACGGTTCCAGTATCCCTGGTATTCGTCGCTGGTCAGAAGCTTACTTGCCGTCAATATTTGACGCTGCAAGAGTGGATCGGGTCATGGATATATCGCAGTCAGATTCTGAGCACATGATGCGTCGCCTGGCGGCGGAAGAGGGCATTTTTTGTGGCGTGTCCTCTGGCGGTTCTGTCGTCGCGGCACTGCGTCTATCACAGGAACTGGAGGACGCGGTCATCGTGGCGATCATTTGCGATCGAGGCGATCGCTATCTGTCTACCGGCGTATTTACAGGGGGTTAGCGTGGTCCAGGTTAGGCATCAATCACACCACGAGTCCGGTCGCCATGAGGTCGATCTTGAGGTTTGGTTGGGTAGTCTCCCCCCCAATGTCGATTCTGGAGAGCATGAGAAGTTGCTTGCCACTGCTGAGCTGGTGCGAGCATTGTCTGAAGGGCCTGGTGAAGACCAGAATGACTGGGCCAGCGAAAGCGACTGCTTCAGGGCGGGGCTTGATGTCGTTCTTATTCTTGCTGAGTTGCACGTCGGCACTGACTGTTTGCTGGCCGGCATGTTGTATCGGACGGTGCGCGAAAAACGGATAGAAATCCCTGAGGTTGAGGAGCGCTTTGGCGCGGGTGTCGCCAGTTTGCTGCGCGGGGTGCTGCGAATGGCCGCGATCGGAGATCTTCGCCCGCAGCAGGACCAGCCGGTACTTGGCCAGGCACATGCGCAAAAAGACAATGTGCGCAAGATGCTCATAGCCCTGGTCGATGACGTTAGGGTTGCGCTGATCAAGTTAGCGGAACGCACATGCGCTATTCGCGCGGTCAAAGACGATGAAGACCGTCGGGAACCCGTAGCAAGGGAAGTGTTTGACGTCTATGCCCCCTTGGCCCACCGGTTGGGTATTGGACATTTGAAGTGGGAGTTGGAAGATCTATCCTTTCGTTACATATACGCCGATGCCTATCGCAAAATCGCGCGTTTGCTGGACGGCAAACGACTAGAACGCGACCAGTTTATCGCTGAGGTTAAAGCATTGCTGACCGATGTTTTACAGCAAGCCGGCCTGGAGTTCGAAATTGAAGGCCGGGCTAAACACATCTACAGCATATGGCGAAAAATGCAGCGCAAAGGGATTGGCTTCTCGCAAGTCTATGATATTCGCGCGGTGCGTATTCTGGTGCCAGAAATCAAAGATTGTTATGCCACCCTCGGTTTAGTGCATGGCCTGTGGCGTAATATTCCTAATGAGTTCGATGACTATATCGCCAGTCCCAAAGAGAACGGTTATCGCTCCCTGCACACTGCGGTAATTGGTCCGGAGGGTAAAATTCTGGAAGTGCAGATACGCACTCGACAAATGCATGAAGAGGCAGAATTGGGTGTTTGTGCGCATTGGCGCTACAAAGGGTCGGACTCTACCCCTGGCATGGCCAGCAGCTATGAAGAGAAAATTGCCTGGCTGCGTCAAGTTCTGGATTGGCATGAGGAAACCGGCGACAGTGGTGATGTCGCCGAGCAATTCAGTTTCGATGTGGCGCAGGATAGAGTGTATGTTTTTACCCCGGACGGGGATGTTGTCAATCTGGCGCACGGCGCCACGCCCCTGGATTTTGCCTATCACGTCCATACCGAAGTTGGACATCGATGTCGTGGCGCTAAAGTCAACGGTTCTATTGTGCCGCTGACCTACTCATTGCGCACCGGAGAAAGAGTAGAGATCCTCACCAGCAAAGAAGGAATCCCTAAAAGAGACTGGGTACAACCGGGTCTGGGTTACCTGCGTACTTCCAGGGCGAGAGCCAAGGTACAGCACTGGTTCCGGGCACAGGCGAGGGAAGAAAACGTGGACGCCGGCCGCCACCTCCTGGATCGTGAATTCAAGCGCCTCGCACTGACGAGCGTCGACTATCGACGAATCGCGAGCAAGGTACAAATGAATAAAGTGGAGGACATGTATGCCGCAATCGGTTCTGGTGATTTGTCTTCGGCGCAAGTGCTTAATGCTGCTCAAGGGCTAATTGAGCGAAGACAGGAACCCCAGCTTAAGCTTGCCCGCCCGGGCGCTACCCGTCATCGCGGCGAAGTTCAGGTCCAGGGCGTGGGTAATCTGCTCAACCATATGGCAGGCTGCTGCAAGCCGCTGCCTGGGGATGCAATTACCGGTTTTATTACTCAGGGGCGGGGCGTGAGCATTCACCGTAGCGACTGTGCTCGCCTGGTTCAATTGGCGGATGCCCAGCCTGAACGGGTTATCGATGTTGAGTGGGGCCGCTCCCCGACTGATAACTACGAAGTTGATGTTTCAATTGAAGCCTATGATCGGCATGGTCTGTTGCGAGATATTACTGGACTGTTTGCTAATGCCCACATCAATGTTCTTACGATCAATACCCAGACCAATAAAAAGAGCCATACCGCGACTATGCGATTGCGAGTCGAGGTACCGAACCTCGGCTCACTGTCCAAGCTGCTGGAGAGGATTAATCGCTTGAACAACGTTATTGCAGCTGCCAGAGTCAGTGAATGAATAAAGCTATGTCCACACCGCGGTATTCAATCGCTGATCTCCTGCGGGTCATGGAGCGCTTGCGCGACCCAAAACACGGCTGCCCCTGGGATTTGAAACAAGATTTCAAGTCCATTGTTCCCTCCACTCTTGAAGAGTGCTATGAGTTGGCAAGCGCCATCGAACAAGAGGATTATCACCACGTTGGTGAAGAGCTGGGCGATGTTATGTTCCAGGTGGTGTTTTACGCCCAGTTGGGTAGCGAGCAAGGCTTGTTCAATTTTGAACAAGTAGTTAATACCCTGGTAGAAAAGCTGGTGCGCCGCCACCCTCATGTGTTTGCCGCCGGGGAAATTGAAGGCGTCGCCAATGGCTCCGTCAGTGTTGATGATGTAAATGCTAGCTGGGAGGCCATAAAGCAACAGGAACGCAGTGCGAGAGAGCAGCATGGTGTGCTGGCAGACGTGCCGGTAGCGCTGCCGGCCTTGCCTCGGGCGCAGAAATTACAAAAGCGAGCCGCTGCGGTGGGTTTTGATTGGCATGAAATCGGCTCAGTTATGCAAAAGCTGGAAGAGGAGTTAGAAGAACTGCGCACGGCTATTGGCAATGATAATGCAGCAGCAGTCCGCGAAGAAATGGGTGACGTGCTCTTTTCCTGCGTTAATTTGAGCAGGCACTTGAAGCTAGATGCCGAAGCCACTCTAAGAGAATCCTCCAGTAAATTTGAACAGCGTTTCAGGGCAATGGAATTGATGGCAGCTAAAGCTGAAACACCTCTTCATGAACTTGATGAGACTGCGCTGGATTCACTTTGGGAAAAGGCAAAAGCCCTCTGATACTTACCTGAGGTAGGGGTTGTAACCTAAATGCGCGCTGTGTATGGTTACTGGCCTCCAAAATACCCATTTTCACCTATATTGCGAAGCGGCTAGACCGCATCCATTCACAAACGAGGAAACTCGCCAATGCGATTGATTTTGTTGGGCGCCCCCGGCGCAGGCAAGGGAACACAGGCCCAGTACATCACGGGAAAGTTCGGTATTCCGCAAATATCTACCGGTGACATGCTTCGAGCAGCGGTAAAAGCCCAAACAGAATTAGGTTTGCAGGCGAAGGAAGTGATGGACGCAGGCGGTCTTGTTTCTGACGATATTATTATCGGCTTGGTGAAAGAACGTATCACCGAGGATGATTGCGCTAACGGCTTTCTCTTTGATGGATTTCCTCGCACTATTCCGCAGGCACAGGCGATGGTAGAAGCCGGAGTTTCTATTGATCATGTCGTCGAAATCGCTGTTGAAGACGAAGATATCGTGGCCCGGCTGAGTGGCCGCAGAGTCCATCCTGGCTCTGGACGCGTCTATCACGTGCGCTACAATCCGCCTCAGCAGGAAGGGCTGGATGACGAAACAAACGAAGCTCTGGTGCAACGTGAAGACGATCAGGAAGCCACGGTGCGCAAACGTTTGGAGGTTTACCATTCTCAAACCAGTCCTTTAATCGACTTCTATCAAAACATGGTTGGAGACAACTCACCCGCTTATCATTGCGTTTCTGGTGTTGGTGGAGTGGAAGAAATTCGTGATGCAGTGCTTGCGGAACTCGACGGCTAATAGCGTAAATTGCATGAAAAAGGGGGGCTTAGCTCCTCTTTTTTTATGCCTAAAAAACCCATTTACACTATAAATACAGTGATTTTTAAGAAGTAGCGCGTTGCTTTTATTTTTTTAATAATTTTTCACAAGGCTTTTTTTCTTCGCAGGTCCTTGATTTAAACGATTTTTTTGTTGTCAACTATGGTTGTAAGCGTTGACCTTTGTTGCTATTTTTGAGGCGCGTTACCTGACTATTAACTCTGGAGATAAACGTAATGGCAAAGGCAAAGAAGAAAACTACTGCGAAGAAGGCGCCGGCTTCACGCAAAAAGTCGCCTGCTAAGAAACGTCCCGCTGCAAAAAAAGCTGCAACACGAAAAGCACCGGCTAAGAAAGCGGCACCGAAAAAAGTGGAAGTCTCACCAGCAGTTGCTCGTGCGAATGAAGCGATGGGTAAATTACAAAAAGCATTGGATGCAGAGAAAAAATCTCTTGCAGCTGCGCGTAAAAAAATTGATGCAGCTCGCAAGCAGGCCGCTAAGAAAGCAACGGCCGCCAACAAGCGTGCTGTAAAAGCAGCGCAGAATGCATCGAAAAGAAACTCCGCCAAGATTAAAGCAATGCGTGAGAAATTAAGCGTGGCGAAAAAGCGGGCAGCAGACGCTTCAGATGCTGCGAAACTCAAAGCTGCAAAAGTTGCTGCCCAAGAGAAAGCACTGGCGAAAAAGGCCGAGTTGGCAATTAAGGCCGAGCTGGACAAGGCGGCTCACCTGGCGAAAGCGGCAGAAAAGTGGATGAAGGATCGTGCCAAATCAGATGCTAAGAAGCTGGCTGCACTAGAGAAAAAGATAGCCAAGCAGATCGCTGCAGCAGAGAAAAAGGCGCTAGCGAAGGCCAAGGCTGCGGAAAAGAAAGCTGAGGCTAAGGCGAAGGCTGCTGCTAAGAAAATAAAATCTGCAGTGAGTAAGAAAAAGCCTGCGGCCAAGAAAAAAGCCAAGAAGGCCGCACCAAAGAAAAAAGCGGTAGCTAAGAAAAAAGCGGCTCCCAAGAAAAAAGCGGTAGCGAAGAAAAAAGCCGCTCCCAAGAAAAAAGCGGTAGCGAAGAAAAAGGCCGCTCCCAAGAAAAAAGCAGCTGCGAAGAAAAAAGCCGCTCCCAAGAAAAAAGCAGCTGCAAAGAAAAAGTAGTAGCAGCTGAATAACAAAGCCCACCGGCAGTAATGTCGGTGGGCTTTTTTTTGCCCCTCTGGTTCAAGCCAGTGCGTTTATGTTGAGAAAACTCTCTGATTGGTTATCCATATCAACGGCCACTGCACCTACTTGCTCATACCAGTGACGAACTGCGCGTTGGCCACTGTCGAGAAACGCCGGCAGTGATAGCAAGCATTCTGTGCGCATGAGCGCACAAAGGTATTGCCCGCCATCCCTGGTTTTTGCGTAGGCTACAGATTCCTCTGGTGATTGTGCCAGTGCTTGCAGTAAATGCTTTGCAAGGTTGGCAGGCAAGATAGGCGTGTCGCAGGGAACAATCATTACCAGTGGGTGGGTAATCGCGGCGGTGGCCGCCTCCAGACCAGCTAATGGGCCCTGATATTCGGGGCGAAGGTCGGCGTTGGTCACTGTCGAAAGGGCAGCGTAGCGTTCACGATTGCGATTGCAACTGATCAGCACTTCACTAACCTGGGGGGCAATTCTGCGATAGACGTGGTCGATCAGTGGTAGACCTTGCCAATTGAGCAAACCCTTGTCTTGGCCGCCGGCCCTTCGGCCTGCACCACCGGCAAGTATCAATCCGCTTATAAAGGGTGGTCTGGTCATGAAATTGCTCACGGGTGGTTCTTACTGTCTGGCTGCTGTGTGATAATTCAGTTTAACACCTACCCGCGGAATCAAGTACAAAGCGATGAAAGGCATATTGGCCATCGAGACTGCGACGGAAGCTTGCTCCGTGGCACTGTGGCGCGAACCAGAACTTCAACAGCAGCACGAAATCACCCCTCGCCAGCACAGTCAGAGGCTGTTTGGCATGTTGCGTGAATTGCTTGCGGACGGGCGTCTGCAAGCGCATGGAGTAGAGGCTATTGCCTACGGTTCCGGTCCCGGCTCTTTCACAGGATTGCGGATTGCCGCCAGTGCCGTGCAGGGACTTGCATACGCAAGCGGGCTGCCTGCCATTCCAGTATCCACACTGGCTTGTCAGGCACAAACGGCGATTCGAACGGAGCTTGTTCGGGAGGGAGATATTATTCTCAGCACTATCGACGCGCGTATTAATGAGATTTATTGCGCCTGTTATCGCGTCGAGAATGGTCTGCCCGCTGCTCTTGGGCCCGCACAGGCTTGCGCACCTTCTCAGTTGAGCTTGCCGGAAAGCATAACTGGGGTCACGGCGGTGGGGAGCGGTTGTGAATTTCTGGATGAAAGTACCCAGTTTGTGCGCGAGGCAATCGACGAAGCTCATTCGCAGCTGGTGCCAGAAGCGAGAGACCTCATCCCGCTTGCCTTATCGGCTGCGAAACGAGGCGAGTTACAGTCCGCGAGGCAAGTGCAACCGGTGTACGTACGAGATGAAATCAATTGGAAAAAGATAGCTGAGCAGGGCAAGCAAGAATGATTGACTGGCCCCAGGCGCTTGTTCTTGCTGTTTTACAGGGACTCACTGAGTTTTTACCCATATCCAGTTCCGCTCACCTGGTTATACCTTCGTTACTACTGGAATGGCCGGACCAGGGCCTCTCATTTGACATAGCGGTTCATGTTGGGACGCTTGCGGCGGTGGTCTTCTATTATCGACAGGACTTGCGGCTGATTTCGATCGCCTGGCTTCGGTCTTTGGCTGGAGCCCCGTCCAATGGCGACAGTCGCACGGTGTGGTATTTACTGCTCGCATCGATTCCCGCTGGATTGACAGGGGCGTTTCTCGGTGGTTTTGTCGAGGAACATGCTCGTAATCTGCCGGTCATTGCCTCGACGACACTGCTATTTGGTCTGCTTCTGGGCTTTGCAGATCGTCGTGCCAGGGTTACAGCTGGTAGTCGCTCGCTGAGCTTTGGCGTAGCCCTGTTTATTGGGGTGGCGCAGGCGCTGGCCCCCGTGCCGGGAGTTTCACGTTCCGGGATCACGATAACAGCAGCACTGTTGTTGAACATGAGTCGAAAAGACGCGGCACGCTTTTCGTTTCTGCTATCAATTCCGGTGATATCGGGAGCAGGCGCAATTAAAGCCTGGGAGCTGATCCAAAGTGCAGTGCCGGTAAACTGGTTGCTGATCGGCTGTGCATCGCTTGTATCTGCGATTACAGCCTATGCCTGTATCGCATTGTTCCTTCGGTTGCTCGATCGTATTGGCATGATGCCCTTTGTCTACTACCGCATTTTATTGGCCCTTATTCTGTTTGCAGTTTGGTTGGCCTGAGTTGGGAGAGAGTCTATGAAACTTGCATTTATTGGCCTCGGTGTCATGGGCTACCCTATGGCAGGGCATCTGCAGCGTGCGGGACATGAGGTGACTGTTTATAACCGGACCGCTGAGAAGGCGCAAAAATGGGTCGCACAATATGGGGGAGACTCAGCAGAAACGCCACATCAGGCAGTCATCGGCGCTCAAGTAGTTTGTCTTTGTGTCGGTAACGATGACGATGTCAGGAGTGTAATGTTGAGTGAGCAAGGAATCATCACAGCTTGTTCCCCGGGAACGGTTGTGATCGATCACACCACAGCATCGGCTGAGCTTGCCAGAGAATTGTATGCTGCCACCGCTCAGGTTGATTCAGGGTTTTTAGATGCGCCTGTTTCCGGCGGCCAGGCCGGCGCGGAGAACGGCGCACTTACCGTAATGGTAGGGGGCGAGCAGTCGGTGTTCGAACGAGCGTTCCCGGTCATTGATTGCTATGCCCGTTGCGCTCGGCTGCTGGGTCCCTCTGGCAGTGGTCAGTTGGCGAAGATGGCGAACCAGATATGTATCGCTGGCATAGTGCAGGGACTCGCGGAGGCTTTGGAGTTTTCAGCGCAGGCCGGGCTGGATTCAGCTGCCGTTATTGAAGTGATTTCTCAGGGGGCAGCCCAATCCTGGCAAATGGAGAATCGCTATCAGACCATGCTGGCAGGGAAATATGAGCACGGGTTTGCCGTCGATTGGATGCGCAAAGATTTGGGGATGGTGCTCGCTGAGGCTGACGCGATGGGGCTCGATTTGCCGGTCGCTGCCTTAGTGGACGGCTTCTATAGTGAAGTACAGTCTATGGGCGGCGGTCGATGGGATACTTCCAGTTTGTTTGCCCGCATGCGTGCATTGGGTCAAAACGTTTCACAAGAGGAATAAATGATGTCTGATCAGCAACAGTTCAATAGCCAGCTGTGCGGATTTCTTGCTCGCGCTACCACGCCTTTTCACGCAGTTACTGAGATGGTAAAGCAACTGCAGGAGGCAGGTTTTTTGCAGTTGATGGAAGATGAAAGCTGGCAGTTGCAAGCAGGAGGGCGTTACTTTCTTACCCGGAACGGGAGCTCCCTGGTTGCTTTTGGTATTGGCGCAGAGGCTGGCCCGGCAGAAGGCCTGCGTATGGTGGGAGCGCACACAGACAGCCCATGCCTTATGGTTAAGCCTACGCCTGAGAAAACCAGCCAGGGATACTTCCAGTTGGGTGTAGAGGTCTATGGAGGGGCTTTACTCAATCCCTGGTTCGACCGGGATTTGTCTCTGGCAGGAAGAGTCAGTTTTCAGTGTAAAAACGCTGAACTGAGAACCGCGCTGATCGATTTTCGAGACGCGATAGCAACCATTCCAAGTTTGGCGATTCATCTGGATCGAGAGGCCAACAAGAACCGCAGCATTAATCCGCAAAAAGATATTCCCCCTGTGTTGTGTCAAATGTCCGAGGGTGAAAAAGGCAACTTCCGTGAGTTACTGCATCAGCGTTTATTGCATGAGCATCCGGATTGCGATGTTGAGCAGGTGCTGGATTACGAGCTTTGTTTTTATGATACGCAGGTAGCCGCCATCGTTGGGCTGCGGGGTGACTTTATTGCATCTGCTCGTCTCGATAATCTGCTGAGCTGTCACACGGGTCTGCATGCCCTGCAAGAGTGGGACGGTGCCGCCAGTGTGTTGCTGGTCTGTAATGATCATGAAGAAGTGGGGAGCTTGTCTGCAGCGGGAGCACAAGGGCCATTGCTTGAGTCAGTGCTAAAGCGGATTTCCGGCGATGATCAGGCCGCTTATGCAGCGCTCACAGAGCGTTCGATGATGATCTCTGCGGATAATGCCCATGGCATACACCCAAATTATGCGGACCGACATGATGAAAACCACGGGCCAGTGCTCAACAAAGGGCCGGTGATCAAAATTAACGCCAACCAGCGCTATGCATCCAACGCTGAGACCACCGGTCTTTATCGCATGCTGGCGGCGCAGGAGGGGGTGCCGGTGCAATCTTTTGTAGTGCGCACCGACATGGCCTGCGGTAGTACGATTGGCCCTATCACTGCGGGTGGGGTCGGCGTGCGTACTTTGGATATCGGCGTGCCCACTTTTGGTATGCATTCCATAAGAGAGCTCGCGGGGACTGCGGATGCTCATAATCTGAGCAAAGTGTTACGGCGCTTCTATAATTATCGAGGCAGTCTGAGCGCCCGCTGATTCGCTGTGCGTGTTCTTCTTTTATCCGCTTATGCTGCCCAGAGCCATCGCTACTGGCAGCTCGGCTTACGGCAGATGTTCCCCCATTGGCAATGGGTAGAGTTGGAGCTGCCTGCCCGGCACTTCAGTTGGAGGGTGCGCGGCAACCCCCTGTTTTGGAGTGTGTCTGAGCGGGAGGTTTTAGAGAGCGGGTTTCAACTGCTGGTTGCTACTTCCATGGTTGACCTGGCGACATTGCGGGGGCTTGTGCCAGCGTTGGCCAGCGTCCCCAGTCTGCTTTACTTTCATGAAAACCAGTTTGAGTTTCCCCAGGATCGCCAGCAGCACAGCTTGCTGGAAGCGCAAATGGTGAGCATTTACAGTGCGATGGCTGCCGATCGTCTGGCTTTCAATTCTGCGTACAACAGAGACAGCTTTCTATCGGGTTGTAGCCAGTTGTTTGCGCGTCTGCCTGATTTCGTGCCGGAGCGTCTTGTTGATGCTATGGAGGAAAAAACCGAGGTGCTTCCCGTGCCACTGTTGCCAGTAGTTGAGGCACAGGCTAGCGCGTGGCGACCCGAAGAGAAATCGCGGGCGCTTCGCATTCTTTGGAACGCTCGCTTTGAGCACGATAAGGGTGGCGAGGGACTTCATCGTATTCTCAAGGGCCTGGAAGCGTCAGGGCTCCATTATCAGCTCGCTGTTACCGGGCAACAGTTTCGCAATTCACCCGCGGTTTTTTTTACAATCCAACGGGATTTCGAGCACCGACTGGTTCAGTTTGGTTATATGGAATCCGCCGCCGATTACCATGCACTGCAAGCCGGCGCCGATATTATTCTGTCAACGGCGTTACATGAATTTCAGGGTTTGGCGGTGATGCAGGCGGTTCGTGCCGGCTGTATGCCCCTCGTGCCAGATCGTCTGGCTTATCGTGAGATGTATCCTGATCATTGCCGGTATCAATCCTGTCCCGACAATCCGCAACAGGAGGCCGACTCCGCGATAACACTTCTGCTGGCACTGGCAGCCCGGCCCTCAGTGCCTATCGATATGTCTGCTTACAGCATTGAGCAGCTGCGGCCACGTTACCTGCGCTTGTTGCAATCACTGCAGGATAGCCAGCCACAGCCAAGCTAGGTATCATTGGCGCCTTTTCCACTGACAGACAAAGTTCATGGCCAAGCAACGCGTGCTCACCGGTATCACCACTACCGGCACTCCCCATTTAGGTAACTACGTCGGCGCAATCCGTCCTTCCATAGCGGCCTCGCAAGATTCAACGCTGGATTCGTTTTTCTTCCTCGCTGATTATCATGCCCTGATCAAGGGGCAGGGGCCTGAACTGGTTCGGCAGTCCACTAAGGAAATTGCGGCAACCTGGCTGGCCCTTGGTTTGGATACTGACCACGCCCTATTTTATCGTCAATCTGATATTCCCGAGATTCCCGAACTTACCTGGGTACTCAATTGCAATGCCGCCAAAGGTCTTATGAATCGGGCTCACGCATACAAGGCGGCGGTGCAGGCGAATGAGGATGCAGGTGAAGACCCTGATTTTGCGATCACCATGGGCTTATTTAGTTACCCGGTGTTAATGGCTGCCGACATTTTGATGTTTAATGCCAATAGTATTCCCGTTGGCCGTGACCAGATTCAACACGTGGAGATGGCCCGTGACATCGCGGGCCGCTTTAATCACAACTTTGCAGAAGTATTCACCCTGCCGGTAGCCGCGGTCGATGACAATGTTGCGGTACTGCAGGGACTGGATGGTCGCAAGATGTCCAAGAGCTATAACAACACTATTCCGCTGTTCTTGCCGGAAAAGAAACTACGCAAGCACATCAACAAGATCAAAACCAATTTGCTTGAGCCCGGCGAACCCAAAGATCCAGATGACTCTACCGTTTTCCAGGTCTGGGCGGCCTTTGCCGACGCGGCCGAGACTGCGCGCATGCGTAAGGCATTTGAGGAGGGCATTGCCTGGGGTGAGGCGAAAAAGCAGTTGTTTGAATTGATTGATGCTGAGTTGGCACCGGCGCGAGTTCGTTACGATGAACTGATGGAAGACCCAGGGCATATTGAGAGCGAATTGCTGAAAGGCGCGGAGCGCGCCAGGGAGCATAGCTCTGCTTTAATGGCCAAAGTGCGTGATGCCGTGGGTATTTCTCGTATTCGCTAGTGTTATCCGCGGGACTTTGCTGCCGCTGGCTAGTGCGGCCCCGGTGATGCGCAGCCGCTCAGTCGATTAACCTGCTAGCGGCCAAAACTGTAGCCCACTTCAACATAAGCACCCAGCGGCTGCCCGACAAAGTACCGATAGTCGCCGAAGCCAAAATCCGCACGCTCAGCATAATCCTCGTCGAGTAAATTGGTCAGCCGCAGGGTTCCCCGCCAGTGCGACGAAAACTGCGAGCTCACACGCAGGTTCATCAATGTATGTCCGTCATAGCTGTGTTTATTGTCGGGTTCGAGATAGTAAGAACCCATGTATACCCATTCCAGCTCGGCCACACTCTGCGGGTTGAATTCCCAACCCAGTCTTGCACTGCCAAAATGGCGTGGGGCGGTGTCGATATCATTACCCTTGATGTCACCTGATGAACCCAGCAGGTTAATCCGGCTGTCATAGCGGTGGCGAGCAACGCTGCCCACACCATTGACGTACCAGTTATCGTTGAGGCGATAGCCGAGATTGAATTCCAGACCCTGGTGTTTGGTACTTGCACCGCTGATGTTCTGGCGATTGGCATCCTGGAAAATAACATCGTCTTTTGTCATATAAAATAAAGACAGGTCGTAGTTCAGCTTGTCTGAGAGAACCCCGCGAAGCCCTACTTCGAGGTTATCCAGCTCTTCAGAGTCCAGATCGGCGACCTGTTGCCCGGCTTGTAGCCGATAGAGTTCGGTGGCCTGGGGCGCGCGAAAGCCGTTGGCATAACGCAAATAGGTCTGATGATTTTCTCCCAGGGTGTAGCTGCCACCTGCATTGAGAGACCAGTTGTTAAAATTGTCTTTCCTGTCGGCGGGACGATAGAAACGACAGGCAGTGGCTTCGGGCGCGCAGGCAGGGCCGTCACCGGTTTTGTTATCGTAGTCGTAGCGGTTGTACTCATAGCGCAAGCCCGCACTGAGCTCCAGCTTGTTGAGAGCCCATTCAAGCTGGCTGAAAGCTGCCGCCATGGTGGCATCGACTTGGTAGTCATAGTGCACACCCGCCGGTTGGTTAGGGCTAAACCCGTCTGCCTGCACCTCCTTTAGCCAACCATCGGTGTAATCCGCGTCCAGGCCGTTAATCCAGCGCCACTGGCCCAGTTCGCTATAGATCGCGCCTTGAAATCCCAGGCTTCTGTGACCGTTTTCCTCCACTGGTTGCCAGGGCAGAAAATGCATCAGAAACTTCATGTCATTAGCACGCAGGTACGGGGTAAGGATCAGCTGGTGGTTGTCGCCCAGTTCCCGGCTGGCGCGGCTGTGAGCGAGAACAGACCAGGCGTCTCTGTAGGCTTCGGGATTGGGGTTTTGTCGTTTCAGGTCTTCGTCCGCGTAGGCCTTGTAGCCTTTTATGAAGCCGGCAGTTTCCTGGTTGAGGTTGCTGTAGTTGAGAACACTGCTGATGTCCCACTCGGTACCCGTAAAATCGTGCCGGAATGTCAGCTTTTGCTGGTCATAGCCTGAGTCGTCCTTGTAGCCGCCGTTGGTGGTGGCGTTGGCACGAAGGCTAAGCCCGTGGGTGTCGCCGCTGCTGCCGTAGGCATACTTAGCGCGATAGTAGTCATAGGGACCCGCTTCGACACTCAGGTCATTTTCTGTCGCAGGTGCGGCACTTAGTATATTGATAACCCCGTGAAGTGCGTTGGAACCATAAAGCGATGTAGCGGGACCCTTGATGACTTCGATCGCTCCTGCTTGTTCGGTGTTTGCGTCAAACAGCTGGTTTATGTTGCAAAAGCCGGGCGCCCTGAGGCTGATACCATCTGCTGCCATGAAAAACGCACCACAGCTGCCCGCGCCCGTGAGCACGGGTGAGCGCAATGAAGGCAGACTCTCCTGGCCATTGCCGCGGCTGATCCAGGCCCCCGCGACACGCTGCATTGCCTCGGTAATGTGGACATGACCGGTGAGTGCCAACTCGTCTTTGTTCACCCGTGCCCATGACAGCGGCAGCGTCGCCGCATTTTCTGGCAGACGGCTCGCGGACACCAGTATTTCTTCCTGATAGGTTTCTGTTGCAGCTAGCATTAGCGGATTTGCCAAAAGCCAGCAAGCCGCGACTAGCGCGCTCGATTTGGAGTGGAGCATGTTAAAATCTCAGTGGGAGGCGATAATATTTGAATCTGAACTGGCAGCGCTGGCTCCGTCACGGTTCCGTACTGCATCTGCTATCCGGAACATGGGAACCTTCAGCATTTCTACCAACTCTTCGCTGGCATTGGTCTTCTCCAGTGCTTTGTCCATGCACAATAACCACTGGTCACGCTGCTCCGGGCCTATGTGATAGGGCTCGTGGGGCTCGGTCATGCAGACCGTACCGTACTTGTCCGCGTATCGTGGGGGTCCGCCCATCCAACCGGTGAGGTACATCGCCAGCTTTTGTTTCATGGGTGTGAGGTCTTGTGCATGCATCGCTCTCAAGCTGGCCACTTCAGGTAACTCGTCCATAATGTCGTAAAAGGCGTTTGTCAGCGCATGGATGCCGTCTTCGCCCAGCAATTGGTAGGGTGTTTGGGCTTGGCTCATAGGGTTTTTCCTTACAACAGATGCAGTTCACAACGCCGGACATTCTACACCTACTGGGCCGCAAAAGTCCCCAAGAAAGCACTCTTGAACAGGTGTCGTTCAGGATCAGCTCTGCTAAAATTCCGGAGCCTGGCAAGCTTGGGCTTGCTGTAATTTCACTACCCGTTAATGGAACCTTCACATGAGTCTTGCCAACAAAGTACTGGCTGTTAACAACGACCTGCCCATTCGCACTGGAGCGCCCGTCCACAGCGGCAAGGTGCGATCGGTTTACTGGCTGAATGAATCCGATAGCGCACGCCTCATTGCACAGCGCGGTTATGACGTGGCGGCCGATGCGCCGCTCGCGATTATGGTGATCTCCGATCGAATTTCCGCTTTTGAATGTATATGGCACGGTGAGGGTGGGATGAACGGGGTGCCTGGTAAAGGTGCGGCTCTTAACGCAATTTCCAATCACTGGTTCGATAGTTTTCGCAGCCAGGGTCTTGCCGATAGTCATATTCTGGAGGTGCCACATCCGCTGGTTTGGATTGTGCAAAAAGCACGTCCAGTAATGATCGAGGCCATTGCCAGGCAGTACATTACCGGTTCGATGTGGCGATCCTATGCCAAGGGCGAGCGTGAATTCTGTGGTATTGAAATTCCTGATGGCCTTGAGAAAGACCAAAAATTGCCAGAGCTGCTAATTACGCCCTCCACCAAGGGGATTTTGGAAGGCATACCGGGCGTTCCTGCGGTTGATGATGTGAACATTACCCGCGGCAACATCGAAGCCAATTACCAGGCCTTTCATTTCAATAATCTCACCGATGTAGATCTCTACGAAAAACTGCTGAAAGACGGCTTCGATCTCATTAGTGCGAAACTTGCAACACTCGACCAGGTTTTTGTCGATACCAAGTTCGAGTTTGGCTACGTCACCGATAAGTTAGGCCAGGAAAAGCTAATATATATGGATGAGGTGGGTACGCCGGACTCCTCCCGTATCTGGGATGGTCCTGCCTGGCGTGACGGTAGGGTGGTGGAAAACTCCAAAGAGAGCTTCCGCCAATTGTTGCTGAAGCACTTTCCCGACCCCGATATCCTGCTGAACAAGGCGCGTATGGAAGAGCGTACAGCGCTGGCCAGAGATAACGCACTGCCAGAAGAAGTATTGATGCAGGTTTCTGCAACTTATACCGATATTGCAGAGAAAATTACGGGCAAACCTATTTCGCTTTCCCAGAACCCCAAAGCAGAGATCATTGATGTTCTCAAAAATGAGTACGGACTGATTAGCTGAGCGAACCATTGTTAACTGACCCCGCGTTTTATCTGGTCAGTGTCCCTGCGGTGTTGCTGTATGGAATTGCCAAGGGAGGCTTTGGCGGTGCGGTAGCTGTATTGTCCGTACCACTGATGGCGCTGCTGATGTCGCCCACCCAGGCTGCCGCAATCCTGTTGCCAATTCTTGTGGTGATGGATGCCTTTGTCGTAAGAACCTATTGGGGGCAGTTTGATCGCCAAGCACTTAAACTGCTGCTGCCGGGTGCCCTGGTGGGTATCGGTATTGGATACCTTGCTGCCGACGTCATGAACGATGATTACATGCGCATTCTCATCGGTGTGCTTTCTCTAGTGTTTGGCGTGCAGCAACTGACCGGGCTCCAGTCTCGCAGCGCCGCTCAGCACAATGCTGGAGCAGCTGGTTTTTTCGGCACTCTCGCCGGCTTCACCAGCTTTAGTATTCACGCCGGTGGACCGCCTTTTACACTGTATTTATTGCCTAAAAAATTGAAACCACTGCTTTACGCAGGCACCGCGGGCATTTTTTTTGCGGTCGTTAATGTAATAAAGCTGGTTCCCTATTCAATGCTCGGCCAGTTCAGTCAAGAGAATCTCGTTTGTGCGCTGGTGCTGGTTCCATTGGCTCCGGTAGGCGTCCGAATTGGCCATTATTTGGTGAAAATATCCGACCCTGTTTTTTATTACAAAGTGATTAGTTTCTTCTTGATTATCGTGGGGGTGAAGTTGCTTTGGGAAGGAGTAGCAGGGCTTTGATGCATAGTTTAAAGCGATAAATCTGTGTAGTCTTTCCCGCAGATAGCCTTACGCGAAAGCAGGCTTTGGCTTAAGCTCGAAAGTGGCGACAATAAGGAGTACTGCAGATGACAGCCATCACCCTGGAAAAGCGCGGACAGCAGGCCTGGATTACGTTAAACCGTCCACAAGCGAAAAATATGCTCGATGGGGACGCCTTCGTGGAACTGGCAGATGCCTGGCAGGAGGTTCGCGATGATGATGACATCAGGGTGGCTGTTCTCACGGGAGCAGGGAAAGAGGATTTTTGTTGTGGCGGAGATCTCGGCAAGGTGATTCCCCTCTGGACCGGGGCCAGGCAACCAGAGAATCCAGTAGAGGAGCGTTTGCTCGCAGACCCCGCTATCCCTGAAAAAATTATGTTAAAAGGTGAGCCGCTGCTCAAGCCGGTTATTGCTGCGATTAATGGGCGAGCACTGGGCGGCGGCACTGAGTTGCTGCAGGCCACCGATATTCGCATTGCAGCAGATCATGCCCAGTTTGCACTTCCCGAGCCCAAGCTGGGGATTGTTCCCGGTGCCGGCTCCATGGTGCGACTCGCGCGGCAGTTACCCTGGGCGCACGCGATGCGAATTTTACTGGGTGGCGAACCCATCAACGCCGCCGAGGCCCTGGCTATGGGCCTGGTATCTGAGGTCGTGCCGTTTGGCGAACTGCAGGCCAGGGCCGAACATTATGCCGACAATGTGTGCCGACAGGCGCCCCTGGCTTTGCAAGCGATTAAACGAACAGCGCTTGAAACCCATACACTACCCTGGGCTGACGCTTTCCATTACGAAATGGAGCAAGCAGCTGCTGTGATGATGAGTCAGGATGCGAGGGAGGGCCCCAGGGCCTTTCGCGATAAGCGCCAGCCGCAGTTCAAGGGAGAGTGAAGGTGGCGATTGCTGGTGCGGCGCTGTGCCCTCTGGTATAACGCCTTTCGGAGGTAAAACTATGAATTCCTACAAGCTCACAGAAACACTTGCCGTATCCGGCCAGATAAGCGCCGAATTGGTTGCTGATATTGCTGCAGCGGGATACAAGGTGTTGCTCAATAATCGCCCGGACGGGGAAGAGGGCGGGCAGCCCAGTAGCGCTGAGATTGCGGAGGCGGCGGTGGCGGCCGGACTTGAGTACCATCATATTCCGGTGACGGCGATCAACTTTCCCGGCGAACACCTGGAAGAAATGGCCGATTTATTTGACGATGCAGAGCGACCAGTATTTGCTTTTTGTCGCACCGGTACTCGTTGTGCCAATCTCTGGGTATTGTCGCAAGAGCCAGAGCAGCGAGAGCAGGCGGCAGGTCACGCTCGAGGGATTGGATTTGATTTATCCATGGCGGCGCGCGCTTTATCCTGAGGTTGATCAGTCTGGGGGTAATTGACGTTCAACTGACTGAGGCGCATTAGCTTTCAGGCTTGCGGCGTATACCAAATCGGAGAACTCCAGGCTCTTTCCTGAATCACTTTGTTGTGGTCTGCAGAGCAACAGTTCTCCATACCCTCGGGGATGGAGGCAGGGTTCTCACAACGGACGCCGGCATCGGCGCAAATCCTCTGGCTCCAGCGGCAACTGGGGTTTTCCAGCACACGCGTATAGTAGAAAGCCTGTGCACCGGGATTGAAGTCATTGTCTTGCCAGACGCTACAGAGTTGGGCGTGGCCGGTGCCGCTGGTTTCACAGGTATTGATATCCACTGAAGCATTGTTGTCACCACCGGCGACATCGAGCACTGTTTCTTGCAACTCGCCATCCTGATACCAGCCCTTGATTAGCTGAATGCGCTGTAGAGGGTTTCCTGGGTATTCTGCGGTGCCGGTGTCGGCGAGGGCTGAAACAATAAAGCGAGGCGCTGTCTGCCCTTTGGAAGGTGAAGCCAGATCACCGCCCATTGGCACCCCGTGAGCGTAGCCCTGGGCCACCATGTCGGCTGCAGAACAGGCGTCTTTGTGGTAATCCCAGCCGCCGAAAAACCGCACTATCGGACGAGTACCACTAGTGGCATAAGCCTCGCGCCGCTGCATCGCGGCGAACAATGAGTCACGGGTGTTTTCTTCAGCGTAGAGCACAGCGAGACCGCCGGGACCGTATTCCAACTCATCGGGTAACCCCTTTGGCACTCCATCAGCGGCGCCCATACCCGCGCCTCCGTGGCCTGGGTGATTTTTCTCCATTGCCAGACCAGGCGCTGCAATATGGGTATCAGTGCTGGAGATAAGTCCGTATTTAAAACTGTTAACGCCGAGTTCAGCCTGCTGCTGCAGGCCTTTTTTCAGCGCGTAGCGCAAAAAGTTGGTCTGATCGGGAAGCTTGGTTTCCGGCAGCCGCTCTTCGTCCACAAAGTAGGTTAGCCAGTCCATGGCACCGCCTTCCGCAATCCCGGTGTTCTTGCCGCCAAAGCTGTCGTAACCCATTTTTTCGAAGTTACAGTATTCGTCCTCAGACCATGTCGGTATGCGATTATCACATTCAGAAGAGCCTTTATGCTGCATCACTTCAAACAGAGCGTTCCAGCGAGCGCGACGGCGGGCTTCCTCGGCAGTGACCGGACTTTCGGGAATCTGGCCGTCTTCAATGCGCGCACTTTCAAACATCAAGCCACCACTGAGGTTTGAGTTGTGAGGGATAACGACTGCATCGCAACCGGGGTTCTCCTCGAGACACTCCTTGTCGAGATAGTCCCACAAGTCGACTTGTGACGGAGATTCTATCCATGACAGTGCCCGATCAGGGACTGTTTCGTTTTTGAATACCACGTTGTGGTGGAGGTTTTGGCCACTGCCTACAGATGCAGTCCACTCATAGCCGACAAAACTGGTGAAAACACACTCGCTGCTTCGATCGTAGGCTTGCTCAGCTGCAAATTGCACGTCTTTCCAGGTGTCTGCCGCTGCTGCGAAGCACTCTTCATTGTCATCGCCGCAAAACCCCCAACGCTGCTTCCCGGCGAGACCATAGGCGGCAAATGTGCCAAACGAAAGTTGGGGTAGATGTCTGTGTGCAATGCATATGGGGTGCCAGTAGCCGGGTGATCCCTCGGTATTGCACATTCGCATCTCACCCATAAACTCTGAATGATCCGTTACGGCGGTGAAATCCAGTGGTCGGTCCAACTGAACAGTTCGCATCGGTTGGTCGTTGTCATCATAGGGTTGGATACCCATTCGTCCGCCTTTGGCAAAACGGTAGGCATCCTCCGGTTTATTGCGAGTGTCCTGAGAGTTGGCGTCAAAAGACCATGCTGTATGTACATGGGTATCACCAAAATGTGGACGTCGCAGCGCATCAAAGTTGGTGCAATCCTCACGGTCTTCGGACACCTTATAGGGTCGAGTCGCACTCAGCGAAGGCGGGGAAGCCGTTATTGCCGCTGCGTCAGCTTTGTTTTCCGCAAAGGAGGGCGAGGTGATAGTGACGGAGGTCAGCAATAATAGGGGGGCAATACGCATAGGAAGTTTTTGGTCTGAAGATAAAGAGACGTAGTGTCTAATTTTGTCCAGACTTTGACAACGTTAGCGGTATTACAGGTTGGGCTATCGCAGCCAATATTTCAGAAGCTGTATTTAAGGTCGAAACCCCAGGTCCGAGGCTCACCCCACAGTACTGCTCTGGATGCATGAGGTAGGTTGCCGATGGTGAAATTGACGTATTCTTCGTCAAGCGCATTTTTGACCCATGCTGACAATGCCAGTTCTCCTGCAGGCAGAGCGACCCCCGATAAACTGAGCCTTCCATTGAGTAAGCTGTATGCATCGATGGCGAGCAACGTGTTGCTGGTGTTGCGCTCATCAACGAAGTTGGCGTTGAGGTTAGCGCTCCAGTTGCCGTAGCTCACCCTGGGTAATTGATAATCAAGGTTGACGCTGGCACTGTTGCGAGGTGCGTTGTCAAAGCCAAAAGAGCGAGGGTCACCAGTGAAAGGGTCGTTGACGTCTTCAATTTCACTGTGCAGATAGGCGTAGTTGACGCGCAACAGCATGTTTTGGCCGAGAAAGCTGACGGCTTCCAGTTCGATACCCGATAGCTTTGCGGAGCCTGTATTGAACACCCGGGTATCGGAAATACTGTTCGGTAGTAAGAAGTTCAGTTGCATGTCTTTAACATCGGAATAGAAAATTGCGGCGTTCAGTCGCAGCGCTCGCTGCAGCCATTCTGCTTTTAGTCCGAGCTCCAGCGTGCGATTCTTTTCTTCATCGAAACCCTGCGAAAAATAGTCAGGATCGGGATCGCGGGTATTAAACCCACCGCTTTTATAAGCTTCAGCGAGCTTGCCATAGAGACGAGTGTCCTCGGCCAGGTCATGCTCAATCATGAAACTGAAAGAGTTGTCGCTGAAATTCTTGGCAGCAGTCGCTTTAAAATCAATGCTTTCAAATGGGCCGATGATGTTGGAACCATAATCCACGAAATTGTCTTGTTGAAATAAACGATTCACTTTTCGTTCATCTCGCGAGTGGCGCCAACCCAGGGTGACTTTCCAGGCATCCCGGGGGCTCCAGCCAAAGTGTCCGTAGGCTGCGATTGCTGTGTTATCAATGACGTTGTTTTCGGCGCGAATATTGACGGCTCGCGCCGAGTCTCCTGTCTCTATCAACGGGAAACTGAATATGTGATGCATGGGGAACCAGTTTTCTCTGGCCTCTTCGCTAAAATAGTAAAGCCCGGCAACCAGGTCAAAATTGCGCCAATCGGCAATTAACTGCAGTTCCTGAGAGAATTGATCCTGGTCGAGCTGGGTGCGCACCGTCTCGTAATCCAGGGGAGCGGCACTGTTTTCACCCAGGCTAATGCCGGAAAAATCGACCCGATATTCGGCGCTGGCACCACTGGAAAAGTCGATATAGCTCAGGTCTTCCATTTCACGATAGGCACTAATCGACTTGAGAGTCCATGACTGTGCTGTCCACGCCAGGGTCAGGGCGTGGCCTTCGATGACAGTATCAGTGGGTAACAGTGGGGCATTGGTCGCAAGCCTTTCAAACAAGCGCTCCCCATACGGGACGAAGCGCTGGGAACTGATGATTGCGGCGTCCACCGGCGTTCCCGCAGGAATGCCGGGGCTGACTGCCTGGGGCGTGTAGTTGTAACTTTCGATACGCGATTTGTCCCAACTGTAATTCAGGCTGAGGGTTTCAGTCGTGAGCCAGCGCCAGTCAATGCGGTAGCCCTCGGACTTGATGTCGCCGTAATTACCTCCGGGGCCGTCGTTGCTCACGAAACCATCTTCTCGCTTGCCCAGTGCTGCTATTTTTACCGCATGTCGGGCATTAAGCGGTAGATTGAGACTGGAGCGCAAAAGCAGGCGGTCACGCTTGCCTGTGCCAATAACCTGGGCGAATGCAATTTTCTCGGGGTTGGGTCGTTCTGTGACGAGGTTTAATGCGCCACCAGTGGTGTTTCGTCCGTAAAGCGTGCCCTGAGGGCCTCGCAATACCTCCACGCGTTCGAGATCAGCCACATCGGCAGCAAGCCCCGTAGAGCGAGCGAGGTAAACGCCATCAAGGTAAACGCCTACTGCGGGGTCTTGAGTGATTTGTACATCCGTTATTCCAATGCCCCGAATAAATAAACGCAGTGTCTGGTTACTGGAGGGAAATTGGTCTATGACGAAGTTGGGCACCTGGGCACGAATGTCACCGACATTGGTAATACCTAAAGTCTCCAGTTCGTCGGCCTGAAAAGCGACAAGGGAAATCGGGGTTTGCTGGGCCGATTGCTCTACTTTTTGGGCTGTAACTACGACTTCTTCCAAGGCACGCTGAGCCATTGCTGCACTCGCTGCCAGGCATAGTGTGCATAGACCTACGGTGATTGTTTGGCGGGTGAATCGCTTCATATTTTATTAGTTGCTGGCCGAACGGCAGGTTAACACGCCATGCCTGCCGACCAAATGTGGAGCTCTGGAAAAGCCCGGTACTGCTGTTACACTGAAGCGGATTTTTTCTGAGGTTTACTCATGCCTGACACCGTCGCTATTCGTCCTGCCAGCACCGTAGTTCTTTTGCGTGATGGCCAAGAAGGACTGGAAACTCTACTTTTGAAGCGGAACAAGGCCCTGGCCTTTGCCGGGGGTTTTTGGGTCTTTCCCGGTGGCAGTCTTGACCCTGAAGATATGGCGGCGGGCGAGGGCAACGAAGAAGCTGCCGCCCGTTTTGCGGCTGCTCGAGAGGCGATGGAAGAATGTGGTCAGCAGCCTCGCCCTGATGACATGGTGTTATTGAGCCATTGGACTACGCCAGAGGCGGAAACCAGGCGGTTTTCTACCTGGATATACGCCGCGCCATTGCATCTTGAGGAGCAGGTTGTCATCGATGGCGGCGAAATACACGACTCCCGCTGGGTGACGGTGGAGCAAGCGTTGTCCGAGCACCGCTCGGGCGAGCTGGCTATTTTGCCTCCCACCTGGATAACGCTTGTCACGCTCTGCCGATATGACACGGTGAAAGAGGCAATTGACGGGGAACGCAATACCCCTGTGCCGCAGGTGTTGCCGGTTCTGGCGCGCTTTGACGGCCAATTGGTAGCACTTTATCGCGGCGATGCTGGCTATGATTCTGCCGATCCTTCCCTTCCCGGAGCCAGGCATCGCGCATTGCTGATTGACGGGGTCTGGTCTTACTATTACCAGGATGTCGACCCGGAGTTTCAAGCCTTGATGCCATTGGACTGAATTAAGCATGGCTTCTGCTCACCCTGTCTGGGACCTAGCCACACGGCTTTTCCACTGGTCTCTAGTGGTGTGTTTCGCACTCGCCTGGTGGAGTGCTAAATTCGAACGTTATGACATACATGAGGTCACCGGCCAAGTCATGATCGTGCTTCTTGTAACACGTTTTGTTTGGGGCTTTCTGGGTAGCGTGCACAGCCGCTTTAGTGATTTCGTAGTGGGCCCTGCGTCAGTATTAGCCTACCTTCGGGGACAGCCAAGCCCCACTCCGGGACACAATCCACTGGGGGGTTGGTCTGTACTCGCATTACTTTGCCTGTTGCTGCTACAGGCGATCAGTGGCTTGTTTAATAGTGACGATATATTGTTTTCTGGCCCCTTATATTATGCAGCCGAGCCGCAACTGCGAGACCTGATGGGAGTGGTTCATCAGTGGACTTTCGATATCCTGTTGGGCCTGATAGCGCTGCATATATTGACCATTATGTACTATCAGTTCAGGCTTAAAAAACAGTTGATTCAGCCCATGTTGGTCGGTGCTGCAACAGATCGGGAAGGGCACAAGGCGCCGGTGTCAGCCTTAAAGGCAGTCCTGGTCGCCATCGTGATAGCGTTGTTACTTTGGCAGGGGTTGGAGCTAGCGCCGCAACCCCAACCGCTCTGGTAGCCGATCAATAGAGGTAGTTTTTCGCCTTATATTCATCGTGGCAAGCCTTACAGGACTTGCCAGCATCGCCTACCGCTTGGGCAACTATTTTTTTGTCTCCTGAACCGGCCGCCACTTGCAGACCTGCAAGCGCTTCCCTCATATTGGTGAGCTTGACCTTGAAGTCTTCCTGGTTTTGCCAGATTTCAGGTTTGGCCCGGGTGGTGCCTTTGTCAGTGCCGGGTCCGAATGCGCGAGAGACATCCATGCTGGCCAGGGAGCCAAGCTCATTGGCAAACACCTTCAGTTTAGCGTCATCCCAGGGCATTTCGCCCTTGACCATGGCTCCAATGGGGCCGAAATTCATCGCCAGGAGAGTGAAGTAGGATTGCCGGTAGGATTGCATGGGCTCTTTATCATCAAGGTGTGCAAGGACCTGAATCGATGTGGCCAGTCCGACTGCAGCAGCGATGGACGCAAGGGTTTTTCGAGAATGAAGCTTCATAGGTGGATCCCTGTTGGGTTTATTGACTTGGATTAGTGAGTGTATGCAAGCCCTGTGCACATGCGCAAGAGTCTCATTGTTAAACTATCGTGTCCCTCATTGGGGTGGCGCGGCCAAATTGTTAAACCTGCGCCCTGTTAAGGAGCGACCACTACTTCTGTTGTTGTCTTTGTAGGCTAACATTGCGGGTATCAATTAGCAGGGGCGAGCAATGAGCGCAGAACAGCAGTGGGACGACAGTTACGATGTAGTGGTGGTCGGTTCCGGCAACGGCGGTATGACAGCCGCCGTGTGCACTTATGAAATGGGCAGCAAAAATGTGTTGGTCATCGAAAAGTCAGACCTTTACGGAGGCACCAGCTCTATCTCCGGAGGCGGAGTGTGGATTCCCGGTAATCGTTATGCCAGGGAAGCCGGAGCGGAGGATTCCTTTGACAAGGCCAAGACATACCTGCGCCAACTGATTTCTGAGGAAGAGGTACCGGAGTACCAGTTAGATGCATTCCTGGAAAATGGTCCCAAAATGGTGGACTTTCTCCATGAGCGAACACAAGTACGCTACGTTACTCTCGAGCATTATCCCGATTATTACACCAACCTTGAGGGCGGAATGGAGGGGCATCGTTCCATGGAACCCGAAACCTTCGACGCCAGCGAGTTGGGCCAAGAGTGGAAGCAACTTCGCCGAACACACCAGATGATGCATCTGGCTGGAGTTATTGGAATAACCCAGGTAGAAGCCGCCGTTATGGTTGGCCAGCAGCCCGGCTGGTGGAAGTCTATTTTCAAATTGTTCCTGGACTACATGCTGGATATTCCCTGGCGCCTCAAAAGTAAGTTTCATCGACGCCTTGCCACAGGTTGCGCCGGGGTTGCACGGTTGCGCGCATCAATGCTGGACCGTGATATGCCCCTGTGGCTCAACACCCGAATGACTAGCCTGGTGGAAGAGGGCGGTAAGGTGATAGGCCTTGAGGTAATCCGTGACGGCAAGCCCCTGCGCATTCAGGCCCGTAAAGCCGTGGTGCTGGCGGCAGGAGGGTTTGAGCACAACCAGGAGATGCGCGAGCAGTACCTGCCCCAGCCGACTGATCACAAGTGGAGCGCTGGCACCTTCGATAATACCGGTGATGCACACCACGAAGCGATGCGGCTAGGGGCGAAAATGCATCGCCTTGACGAGGCCTGGTGGTGCAATACCATCACCGTGCCCGGAGAAGACATTCCCCGGCTGTCGGTCATGGAGCGATCCTACCCGGGATCGGTGATTGTTAATCCGGCAGGCAAACGTTTTAGTAACGAGTCCCAGAACTATATGGCATTCCAGCTGGAAACGTTTGCCAAGCATACCGAGGAAAGCCCCACTTACCCCACTTGGCAAATTTTCGATGCGGATTTTCGTGCTAATTATTTCGTCGGACCTTTGTTTAATAGTAAGTTCCGTCCTGACTGGCAGGTGCCCAAAAGCTTCAATTACGAGGAAGGGGGCTTTTACGCAAAAGCCGATAGCGTTGCTGAATTAGCGGTTAAAATCGACGTCGATGTCGCCGGCCTGGAAGCGACTGTGGCGAATATGAACGAGTATGCAAAGACGGGAGTGGATCCGGAGTGCAACCGTGGTGAATCTGCATATGACCGATACTATGGCGATCCCCGGGTTACTCCAAACCCGTGCCTTGGTCCGGTTATCAAACCGCCCTTTTACGCAGTGCGCCTCGATCCGGGTGATTTTGGCACCCAGGGCGGAATGGTGATCAATGCCGACGCCCAGGTGGTTCGAGAAGATGGTTCCTTGATCGGAGGACTTTATGCCTGTGGCAATTGCAGTGCTCCCACCTTGCCCTGCTATCCTGGTCCGGGCTCTACGCTGGGGCCGTCAATGACCTTCGCTTATCAGGCCGCCAAGTCCATAACGGGGTACAAGGACTGAGGAGTCCGTTACAGGCAAGAGGTCGCCTGCGATTTGCAGACGGCCTGTCGTCATTATCTGCGTGAGTCTTTGTAACTGTGCCAGCCGCCGTCTTCACGGTAGAGCTTGAGTTTAGTGGCGCAATCTTGCTCGGCGCTATCAGCACTTTTGGCCATGCGGCTGGCGGCGTATTCGGCCTCTTTGATGCACTGGCTCATTGCACTTTTGTTGCTCAGCAGTTTCTGTTGGTAGCTGGGGCTGCCACTCTGGCTATCCATACCAAACAGGTACCAGTAGCCTGCGCCCACCACCGCAAAGACTATGATCCAACGCATGACGAGTCTCCTTGGGAAAACATAAGTTTAGTCTAGCAATTGAGTATGGAGTGAGGACGAATTTTCTGTCTGTTTCGCAACATCGTTGCCTTTAAGTGGCAGGCGTCAGGGCTGCGAATGTGCGTCTATGAGAGCGTTCAGCAGGGTCTGGGCAACCCTCGATGGCGGAGGGGAGTGGCGGGTAATTGCGCTGAATTGGCAGACATACTGGAAAACTTCAGGCAGTAAGCGGCGCATTCGTCCGTTTGCCTCGAATCCTTCAGCATAGTGCTCCGGCAGATAGCCCAGATAGCGGCCTGATAAAACCAGATGGGCGACAGCCTCCTGATCATGAGCGGTAGCGTGGCGTTTAAGTCCCAGCTTGTGGGTAGCCTCCATATTGGGTGAGTGGTAGCCGATGCCTACATAACGACATTTCCTGACCTGTGCGGCATCGGTATTGTTGCTCGTGCTGTCGAACAGGGGGTGGCCGATGGCGCAGTACAGATACATCTGCTCGCTGAACAAGGGGTAGTAGTCGAGGCTGGCGGATGGTCGATGGTCAGGAATGACGCCTAGCTGAAAGCGTCCCTCCATCACGCCTTGTTCAATGGCGTTAATAGACTCAACATGAATTTCCGGAGCAACTTCAGGCGCTGCCTCATCGAACCGGCGGAAGGCTTGGTGAATATGGCAGGCTGGATTGGATGCTGTTTTGTCAAAGATGGCGATTGACATGGGGCCGGTGAGTCGCTGATGCAACTCGCCGACATCGTGCTGGAACTCTTCCATGGCGGCCATGATTTTCTTGGCGCTGTCGAATACCTGCTCTCCCTCAGTAGTCAGGGCGAAACCGGCGCGGCCCCTGCGGCATAGTACGACACCCAGCCGGGTTTCCAAGTCCTTGATATGCCTGGAAATAGTGGAACGATTGATGTTGAGTTCCAGTTCTGCGGCAGAGAAGCCGCCACAGTGAACAACAGCTTTGAAAACCCGCAGCAGACGCAGGTCATTGTCAGTCACATTTCCCAGCAGGGCTTTACCGGCCATGGTGTTACCTCGCGAACTATATAGTTTAATAATAGTGAAACTTTAGGTCGATAGGTATTGATTTATGCAACTAAAAACAAGCGCTACAATCGGGCCCTCAGTCAACATTGTAGGTATGTCCAAATGACCAGCATGCAGAATATACAGCCCTCCCTGAGCCGTGATGAGTTGGAAGCTCACTGGATGGCTTATACGGGCAATCGTCAATTCAAAGACGATCCGCGGATGATCGTGGGTGCAGAGGGCGCCTATTACATTGACGACAAGGGCCGTCGTATCCTGGATGGCCTCTCAGGCCTCTGGTGCTGTGGCCTGGGCCATAACCGCCAGGAAATTACCGATGCGGTTACCCAGCAGTTGCAAACCCTGGATTACTCGCCCGCTTTTCAGTTCGGACAGCCTCGCTCCTTCCAACTGGCGAACAAAATCAAATCCCTGACCCCTGATGGACTCGACTACGTATTTTTTACCAATTCCGGGTCTGAGTCTGCAGACACCTCTTTGAAAATGGCGCGAGCCTATTGGCGTCTCAAAGGCCAACCTACCAAGACCAAGCTGATTGGCCGCGTGAAGGGTTATCACGGCGTCAACTTTGGTGGAATTTCAGTGGGCGGTATCGGCGCAAATCGCAAAATGTTTGGTACTGCGGTAGATGCGGACCACCTCTCTCATACCATGATCAAAGAGAACGTTTACACACGCGGCATGCCAACGAATGGCTGGCACCTGGCAGACGAGTTGGTAGAGCTGATCGCGTTACATGACGCTTCCAATATCGCTGCGGTAATCGTGGAACCGATGGCAGGCTCCGCTGGTGTTATCCCGCCTCCCGCAGGTTATCTGCAGCGACTGCGAGATATCTGTGATGCCAATGACATACTGCTTATTTTCGACGAAGTGATAACCGCGTTTGGGCGCATGGGTGCGATGACTGGCGCCGAGGCTTTTGGTGTAAAGCCGGATATTATGAATATTGCCAAGCAGTTGACCAACGGCGCCATTCCTATGGGGGCGGTAATTGCGTCCAACGAAATCTACCAGACATTTATGGCTCAGGGCGGTCCTGAGTACATGCTGGAGTTTCCACATGGCTACACCTACTCTGCTCACCCGGTGGCCTGTGCTGCGGGTCTTGCTGCCCTTGATGTGTTGGAGCAAGAGAAGCTGCCGCAGCGTGTTGCCGAACTGTCGCCGTACTTTGAAGAAGCGCTGCATCAATTGAAGGGTGGAGCCCATATTACCGATATCCGAAATTACGGTTTCGCTGGGGCACTGACGCTCGCCAGCTATCCAGGCGAGCCGGCGCGCAGGCCCTACGAAGTTGCCATGCGGATGTGGGAGAAGGGCTTTTACGTGCGCTATGGCGCTGACACTATTCAACTGGGCTTGCCGTTCATCATCGAAAAGAATGAGATCGATAGCCTGGTCGGGGCTCTTGGAGAGTGTCTTGAATAGCTGGCATGATTGGTTTTTTGCTTATTGATGATCACGCTTGACTCATACTGACGCGACGGCACTCTTTTATACCTGTCTGATGGTATCTCTGCCCACCTTTGGGTGGGTGGTGGTGGGTGCTTTTGTCGCCAAAACGGGCTGGCTGTCGCCACAGCTCAACGACAAAATTTCCCGCTTGTCTTTCAAGTTTGGCTTGCCGTTGATGCTGTTCGCCGGTGCCGCCGGTGTTGACTACAGTGATGCCATCACCGCCACCTATTTGCTCGCCGGTGTGCTGGCGACACTGCTGGTGACGCTGGCGAGTTGGGCTTATAGCGCGTGGAGACGCCACCCTGCTCGCGAGCGCGGGATTTTCGTTCAGGGAGCATTTCGCTCCAACCTGGCTATCATGGGTCTTGCTTTGTGTATTTCCGCCTATGGCGAGCAAGGTGCGCAACTAGCCGCGCTGGCCGTAGCGGTGATGACTAGCCTGTACAATGTGCTCGCGGTATTAGTACTCAATCGCACCCTGGGCGCCAGTGCCGCAATGAGCGATGCGCTTTTGGGTGTAGTGCGTAATCCATTGATTATTGGAATCGCTGCGGGTGCTGCTCTTTCCCTGTCGGGCCTTCCTGTGCCCGCTATTGTTCAACCTGCCAGTATCTGGCTTAGCGCCTTATTCTTGCCGCTGATGCTTATTTGTATAGGGGGTGCAATGAAACTGTCAGAACTGCGCTACTCCGGGCCACTCGCCTGGGAATCCACTTTCTGGCGGCTTGTAGTTGCCCCTGTCATAACGGTTGCACTGGCGCTTGCGCTGGGGGTTCGTGGCGAACCCCTGGGTGTGCTTTTTTTGTTGGTTGCAACTCCGACCGCAGCCTCAGGCTATATCATGGTAGTGGCGGCCCGGGGAAATGGTGTGCTCGCAGCCAACATCATTGTGCTCACGACGGTGTTATCCGCTATTTCCCTGACGATAGGCCTGTTCCTGCTTTCTCTGTTCTCCGTGGTAGGCGAACTGGGGGTGTGAATGCCGAGATATCTTCGCAACTGTGAAGATATCCCTAGCCAAGCCGCGGCCCTTTATCAAGC
>ERZ1048686.191-NODE-191-length-67658-cov-7.966096_pt1 | contig 67658 bp, 60 predicted proteins | sample MGYA00383099_ERZ1048686 | MGnify/ENA primary metagenome ERZ1048686 (study PRJEB29581, sample SAMEA5548369) | metagenome | biome: marine; feature: coastal; material: water | depth 25 m | study: Short-term variability in the microbial, nano- and picoplankton... | reverse complement strand
CACCATCTTCTGCCTTAAAAATGTCCTGACTTGCCGTTTTTTGCTCGGCTTTTTTAAACCGCTTTCTTTTATCTTGTGCAAATGCCGGCGATAACAAAATTGTCGAGCACAACAACATCAATAGTAATTTATTCAGCATGTTTTATTCTTTCTTCTTCGCTTAATGGGCACTCCCGCCGACAGTCTCTTATTTTCCGAGTTGAATGAGCAGTGTTCTTATTTGTCTTGTCACTTGCCATCAATACTCGCGAGAATTCATTCTATTCTGACAAGAACACATAGAAATTCTGGAGCACTTTTTTACAAAATTACATCAAATGCAGGTGGCAGACTACAATGCATCTTCTTTCAAATCCATCTTTTCGTGGGGGGATTCGATTCCTGCAGAATATTTTTCTTTCAAAATGCTGAAAAGACACCTGCACTCACGGACAGGGCGGTTGCCCCTAATATGCAAGAAGACCATAGACACCGAGGAGATGTCTGCTAACGCATCGTTCGCTCTGGGGAATGATTCGGAAATTACTCAGTTGGAAATTTCTGACAAACAGCTATCTGGAATAAAAATTCTAAGACCCTTTACTGCAGACGAAAGCAGTTTGCCTCAATTTTTCTATTCGCGAGCAGTCATTTTGGTTTTGGATTCAGAGGATGATCTAAAGGAAGCTTTTTCCAGCACAACTCTACCTTCTTGACTTTATCCCAGCATCCTCGAGGAAAATACCACAGGTTCTCAGATTCTGCATTTTCATTGGGACCTAGATTTGTCACTACAAATCCCCCTTCGAGATCGGTTAACTCATTCTGAAACGGACAATGAGCCTTGAAATCTAAGATGCCAAATTTTTCCTCCGATGAATTATTTGTGATCTTGTAGTGAACATAAACACGAACTGATTTTGTTGTAGACGTCCTTGCTTTCATCCCGAGACATTCAACGGCAATCTCAGAATCACCCGACGTTGTGGTTACGGGCTTTGCCATCTGTGTTTCGTTCCCACAAATAATTGATGGCACAACAATAACTAAGCATACAAAAAATATCATTCGCAACTTCATGAGCCACTGTTCTTCCTGAGTGTTGCACTAATTCTTAAGATATCGTTTCTTTTGATCTCTCTTACTGTCAACGACAGCATTCATGATTTTATAGTTTACTCTCTGAGAAGATCTTCCGAGAGACATCATAGCCACCCTTGGCTCCCATGCCTCGCCCGGGCCGTCCATAGCCACGTTCCCACCTCAACTCGTCTCTTTAAAGCATAATGTGTATCATTTTAAACATTTCCTCTTTTTTATTAAGCTAAGTAGAACAGTAATTTTTTCCTATTTTTTAAAGCATAGGAACCGAAAGGGAACACAATGAACAAAACAGGCATGGGATTTTTCACTGGTATTATGGCGACAATTAGTGGCATATTTCTCGCGGTGAGTGCTCAGTCAATCGCTTTCAGTGAGGTAAAAGGCTATTCTCCACCGCGACAAGACACGAGCTATGCTGTGCAAGAATATGTCTTGCAGCAAATTGGTCTCCTCGTTCTGGCATTTGGCCTTCTGCTAATCCTCATAGTTTATCTTGAGTATCTTCGTGCACCCGCCAGTGATGACTGATGCGATGTGTTCACTAAACGGAAGCAATGATTATCATTTTTATCTAGATGTTGAAGTGATGACCTAAACACTCACATCTTGACGACCATGCAACAAAATCAAAAAAGAGTTCTATAAAGATAATGCTACTTGACTAGCACGCCCTTAATTCAAATCTTGGAAAAATGCCAAGGGCTATTCTGGAAGTAATACCGCTGGTAGAAAAGGTCTCGTGCTGGCTCATTCTCCACGGTAAATTATGAAGTGATTCTATTTCAACATTTGCAAGTGTTGAAAATGGAGGGCTAAAAAAATCAATAAAAGAGTATTGAAGGTTCTATATGTTTTTCTAGGCAGCATTTGTTTTTCCTTGCATGGTTCTGCTGCCGATCCTTTTGAGGGAGCTAATCCTATATGGAATTTACTTCATTCCCCGGCCGTACAAAAAAGTCTCCGCATCAGTACATCAAATCAAAGAAAGATTCGTTCTCTGCTTGACCGATATGATATTGAATTTCTTCCGTATCGAAATCGGTCGCCAGACAAAACGCAAACTGAAGTGAAGGACTTATGGAACAAGATGCTGGAAGAGGTGAAGCAGTGTTTTTCATCAACACAGTGGAGTACCCTGAATCAGCTTGCACAGAAAATTCAAGCACAGCCTGTAGATAGCCGGCCATATATGGATTTACGAATCAAGGCACCGGAGTTACAGGACTCAGGGACTTGGATCAATGTGGAAAAACCACCCCAACTTTCTGATTTTCAAGGTTCCGTTGTCATTCTTCATTTTTATGCGTTCGGCTGTATTAACTGTAAAAATAATTACCCCATATATATTGATTGGCAACAAAGATTCGAGGATGAAAATGTTGTACTCATTGGAATCCAGACACCAGAGACAAAAGCTGAACATAATATTGATCTGATTCGGCAAAGAGCCGAAGAGGCTGGCTTTACGTTCCCCATTCTTGCCGACATTGAAAAGAACAACTGGCTGGCATGGGGAAACTCAATGTGGCCGAGTGTCTATGTTCTCGATAAGCAGGGTTATATTCGTGAATTTTGGCCCGGTGAACTACGCTGGGAAGGTGCCACTGGTGATATGTATCTTCAGCAGCAGGTCGAAAAGCTAATGAAAGAATAACGCCAGTTTTTATTCTCAGCAAAAGCCTTAGGGATGTTGCGAGCAGGAATACTTACAGTAACAGACGGGCCTTAACAGACGGGAATATACTTTTCTTTTTCACATATGCTCCCACCCGATTCTCCTGTTTCAACGCACCCAGTAGCAGTTTTTTTAGCATGACAGTTTCCCACTACCATTAAGTGAGCCAAAACATGGTGGCAACTACTGTTTTTGTTGACCATAAATCGGTGGTGTCCATCCTTTGGGTATTCGGCCCTGTGGACGTACTCCGGTGGCATTAGCCGGAATTGGATGGTCCGCCGCGATTTGTAACGGAAGCTCATCGGGCAGATGCTTGATCTCAAAATCTTTGTACTGGATTGTCATTGCAGGACCCACATGTACCTGAACCGCCAGCACACCTTCTAATTTTCTCCCAACCTCATCTAGGTCAACGACGTCCACTGTTTTGGCTCCATTAATCCAGTGACGGTAATGATTGCCCTCGACCAGAATTCGGAACTCGTGCCACTCATCTGGAGTAGCCATCGGTGCTTCCCATGAGTCAATGATCCAACTCTGCCCTTGTGAATCAATGATGACCTGGTTGCCGGTGGGAGCAAGAATGCGTCGCCCTTTCTCTTCATAAAGCATTCCGTTGTACTGCGCGTTATTTGCCACAACATCACATTGATACCCTGTCACAACATCGAGTCCGAGATCAGGTCGAGAAGTACCACGATATTGAATACCACTGTTTCCACCGTTTCTGACTTTTACTTTTACACGCAGGTCAAAGTTACGAATTGTTGAACCTTTCCAAGTCAAAAATCGATTCATCTTCAATGAACCATCTGTGGTTCCTGTAATGGCCCCATCTTTAACCGACCAATACTTCATATCGCCCGACCATTGCCGAAGTTTTTTACCATCAAAGACTTTCATGAAGCCTTCGTCATTGATGGGACCCACGTTGTTGGCAGACGCCACTGGCATGGGATTTGTCGATCGACTGGGACGTGCAACCGGATCTAACGGCCCACCATACTCATCTACCCGCTCAGTCGTACGTTGTCGCATGGCCTCGAGCACATCTGCATAATCAGAATCGTTGGCCAAGTTGGTTAATTCGTCTGGATCATTCTTCAGGTCATGAAGGAATTCATGATTCCCATGATCAAAATATCGAACGTACTTGTAGTTCTCGTTCCGTAGTCCCTCAAAGGCAGGAATGCGATGGCGGACAGCAAAGTGCTCGTGAAATGTTTCCTTTCTCCAGTCATCATCATTTTTACCATTCACGATTTGCTGCAAACTGCGGCCCTGATAGTGTTCCGGAATTTTGATTCCTGCCCAGTCCAGGAAGGTAGCTGGTAAATCGAGGTTTAGGGCAGTGGCCTTTGTCACCTGCCCACGCTGTGACGGTTTGACTCGCGGATCATAAATGATCAGGGGAACACGAAGTGATTCCTCGAAATGAGACCACTTTCCCGCCAAGCCGCGGTTCCCCATGTAATAACCGTTGTCGGCTGAATAAACGATGATCGTATTGTCAGCCAACCCCGCTGCCTCCAGAGCCTGCATGAAGCGACCAATCGCACCATCGATCCCAGTTACCATGCGGTAGTAGGCTCGTATGTTGGTCTGGTATTTATCGTTCGTGTTCCATCGCCAGAAGAAACGTTCACGATTGACCGTAGTCTTCAAAAAGTCTGGGAGAGCACGAAAAATTTCTGGATCATTCAACCGTGGTGGAGCAATCAGGATATCGTCGTACATTCCGTCAACAACACGTGGCCACGGAAAATGACCGATTCCAGGTCTGCGATCATTATCTTCTGCGTGGCAAGCATTGAACCACATGTTCAACGCAAATGGTTTGTCTTTTGGTTGAGACTGAATGAAGTCGATCCCGCGATCAACAATTACTTCCGTCGCGTGACGCAAGCTACCATCGGGCTGCTTTTTGTAAAACGGATCGCGTCGGATTGCTTCAAATTCATCAAAGTGATCTTCACGTTTATATTTTTCTGGCATCTTGGCGTGCCACTTACCAAAGTAGCCGGTGCGATAACCATTCTCTCGTAACAGATCACTGTATAAAGTTTCGACTGCTGCAAGAGTTGCTGTATCCGGATTACTTGAAGTGCCAAAACTGCGGCCAGTTAGTCCACTCAGAATGGTGGTGCGACTAACCCAGCAAATCGCCTGACTCACACAGGCGTTATCAAACCTCGTACCTTCTCTTGCCAACATGTCGATGTTGGGTGTTTGAACAACAGGATTTCCGTAGCATCCTAGTGTACTGGTGGTCTGGTCATCCGTGAAGAAAAATACAATGTTTGGTAGTTCAGTTGCTTGAGTATCTGCAGCAAGTGTCTCAACTGGTGGAAACAGTAGAGTGCTAAATACAACTGTGCCAAAAAGCAGAAGAGTCAAGGAAAAGATCCGAGGTGTTGAATGCATGGTATTTTGTACTAGGAATAGAGAGCTAGGAGTAGGTGCGTTAACGCAATAACACTTGGAAAGCTATCAAATTCAATCGGTTCATTGAATCATTTCATTTATTCTACTGCATTCGAACGACGCTTGAATCACGAACTGCTTGAAGGGATTTGGAACTGGGCGGTGGCACTCTCATTCAAATCATATTATGAAAAAGCTCATAGTTCATATCTGACAGGCACGACCATGGGACCGATTTTTATGGTCTGGGCATCAATACTTGATACCCATTAATTGTGTTTGGTATGGTTTGACCAGAGTTACCCAATGGCAACCAAGGTATGATGAAATAAAAACAACCGCAGAATTGGGGCATGAATACTTCCGGAAATATTTGATTAGTCGATACAAGTCGGTTTATTCAAGAAGCGTATCGATGCTACTCCGGTGAAGGCCTGCGTGGTACAGCTTCACCTAAAAATGTACCGAAACAGCATTCCATTAACACGTCCGGCTAAACCTCTTTCATTAAAAAACACATGAAAAACTGGACGCTCATAATTTGTCCGGTAGCAGCTGCAATACTCGGGTACGTGCTTTATACGCTTGGATTTTCGAGTGACATTTCTGCCACCGCTGCAATTACTGTGTGGGTTGCAGCATGGTGGATTACAGAACCAATTTCTATCCCAGCAACATCCATGATTCCGCTGGCTTTATTCCCATTATTTGGAATTTTATCACCGGACGATATAGCCTTGGCGTATGGGAACAAATTAGTGCTGCTGATGCTCGGTGGGTTTATGTTATCAGCCGCTATGGAAAAGAGTGGTGTTCATAAACGAATCGCTCTTGGAATGGTAAATCTATTCGGCCATAGCAGTGGTCGCCGTCTAGTCTTTGGATTCATGACCGCTTCGGCGGTATTGAGCATGTGGATCTCTAATGCTGCCACAACGTTGATGTTATTACCAATAGTAATGGCAGTCGTATCTCAGACAACAAATCGGAAATTACAAATAGCGTTGTTGCTTAGTATTGCCTACGGGGCGAGCGTTGGAGGGGTCGCAACGCCAATTGGAACTCCATCCAATTTAGTATTCATGGGAATTTACAAACAAGCTACCGGGATGGATATTGGATTTCTTGACTGGATGAGGATGGCAACCCCCGTCGTCTTCATCATGCTTCCCATCGTTGGCTTTTGGTTGACACGTGACATTGGGTCTATCGAACCAATTGGGTTACCGAGTGTTGGGACATGGCGTAAAGAAGAATCCCGAACACTACTCGTCTTTGGGATGACCGCTTTATTCTGGATCACCCGCCAACAGCCATTCGGTGGCTGGGTTGGATTTGTAGAAGGACAGGGGATTTTACTACCGTATGCAAATGATGCTTCGATTGCTTTCATTGGGGTACTTTTCCTGTTTGTGCTGCCAAGTGACCAAGAAGGCAAGCTGTTGGATTGGAACACAGTTACCAAGATTCCATGGGGCGTTTTAATTCTATTTGCCGGCGGGTTGTGCCTGGCCAGTGCTTTCAAATCATCTGGATTAAGTGCACTGCTTGGGAACTCAATGTCGTCCCTTGGAACACTTCCGGTTCTTTTAAGCATTACCTCAATTTGTCTAGTGATTACTTTTTTGACAGAAGTCACAAGCAACACTGCAACGACGACAATCTTATTACCAATTTTAGTGATCGCTGCGAACACAGCGAATGTCGAACCAAAGCTTTTCATGATTCCAGCCACCATCAGTGCCAGCTTTGCTTTTATGCTACCCGTAGCAACTCCCCCCAATGCGATTGTATTTAGTTCAGGAAAATTTTCAGTTCGCGAAATGGCAAAGGAGGGTTTTATCCTCAATTTGATCGGCATTTTCGTAGTGACATTCGTTTGCTACGCATTCATTTGATGCAGACCAGAATGCGCTCCGTAATACAACACAGGGTAGCTATCGTGGGCTTCAGGCTACAATCAATCGCGGTTGTTCTATCTCAATACTGACGTTCGTATTGCGGCGACCAAACCGCTTTATCAGCTTGCTCAGAGAGAATTTTGGCTTCATGCGCAATGCCGTCTTGAACCATCACAACCAAGCACTCGCCACCAAGAATGCGAATACTATTATTAATTAGGAGTTTTTCTATTCATTAGAAGTTCACCAACCAGTACGTCAATTCGTTGCCCATTCACTTAAATAGTTCCTCATGAATGATTTTGAGACTGATCGATATATCGTACAAATTGCCCACCGTGACGGCTATAAGCTTGGTGAAATGGCAAGAAATATAAAAGATGGTCATTGGTTAAAACGTCATAACTATTGCCAAGGCATCGAAAATTTAATGGGGCAGGATGCGATAATTCCAACGCCTATTTCAAAGAATCGCAAGTTTCATTTTTTCACAATCCTCATTGCGTTAGACTTACCTGATGACGGCTTTCTAAAAGAACTCAGCGAGAAAAATTTTCTTTATCAACTTTTTGGAATTATGACTGGCTCATTTCATAGCAATATTCCATTCGAAACTGAACAAGCCGAAAACCTTCCGTTTCCATGCTTCGTGCAATAAACATAAACGAAAATGCCGTGCTTAAAATCGCTTCAAAACATCTCAATCAATTTACTTTGGCGACATCTCTTAACAGCTAGCGTTCGGGAAAGAAGCTATTCCTGCTCCCATTCTATTATTGTTTAAAAACTTTGATGAGTAACTCTCTACCTGAGTCGTCCTACACTCTCTCATGCCTCGGACACTCGATAAGCATCGCAGTATCATCACCAAAGAAATGAGTGTTGTTCCTGGGCATCAAGGTTTTGACGAGTTTCTTTTTACAATACGGCAGGAAAGCAAGAAGCGTTCTCAACGCATTGCTAATCCAGACCTAACCTGGATTTAACCCGGGCCTAAGCCAGATATAAGCAAGCACACACGTTTCTACGGTTGCTATTCTAAACGCCTGCCACACTCAGCCTCTACACGCTCGACATCAGACACTCTTTTCTCTACGCCTTCGTGCCTGAATAAATGAACGGATACAAAGTCCAACAAAAACGGTACAGACAACGCCCATGACGAACGAATACCCTACAGCTCGATAATTGGGAACATCTTTAAGTATGCCCCGGACCGAGTTTGACAGGCCTCCAAGCGAACCCAAAAGCCCAATCATCGCAGCTGCATGCATTGCATGTTTTAATAAGTTTTCTCTCAGCGCAATGAGTCCGCAAACCAGCAATGGTGCACCAAAAAATGCTGGTATCAGTGCGGTAACAGGAAGTTTTTTAATGGCTGCACCACTTCCGTCAAGTTGTGTCGCCGTATCTTGCGGCAATGACTTCGGACTTGATCCAAAATATGCCACTAAACCTAAACCAATAAGAATGATTCCAAAAACGATAGTTACTTTTGCCATCACGTACCTCTTATATTTTCTACTGTATGAAAAACTTTCCTACTACTTTGGGTTTAGTAGTTTATCCTATCTCAACCAACTACTTTCTTTACCGGTGTCACCTTAATGCTTTTTGAACGATGAAGCCGCCAGACCATTCATCTAATTTTTTCCTGTGGGCATCTTGATCGGAACAAATAGCTACCTTGAATTTATCAGATATCTTCGGGATTCTTTCATCGTCAAACGCAACACCGTAGATAGGTTTCATGGTTCCATCACGATCCTGAAGATTTACTTCAAATGTAAATATTTGTTCCCAACCTGGTGGTTTAATTGCATATAATTCGAGATATTTGAATGTCAGCGCATCTCCTCGATACCCGTTTTTCGTAAACCACGTTCGAACATCTTTTTGTGTTGATCTATTTTCAAACATGCACGTTCAACCTAAGGGCATTTCTTTATTTATAGCCAGGTAACGAAGATGTACCACAATTCACATACAACTCGTCAGGCTGTCGCCAAGAAAAGCTTCTATCATTGTGACACTTTCATACATAGGTAACACGGTTCGGACGAGTTCAGGCATCATGTGAACCGAAGCTTTTTTCCCACCATTCCAGAGCACGAAGATAATTCGCATATGCCTCTTCATACTTGTCAGAGTCATGGAAATCATTTCGATTCGGTGCCTTGGGCTTCTCTCCATGTATATCTCGTGGAGGTAGCCGAGACCCTGAAGTTTTATCTTCGCTATTTTTACTATTCATAATGACTCGATAATCTTGCCGGACAACAGGGGCCAATCTACGAGCTGTATTGTAATTTACTCCGAAGCTTACTCCAAAGAATTACACCTTTTTCGCTAATGTTATATATTCTTGCCAAATCTTAAACGGACACAGACATGGCACCTTTAGCTACTATCGCCTGTTGCATCCTCTGCTGGATTTCATGGCGATTCTTCGTATTACCAAAATATCAAACACAGGATACGCAATGGGGTGAAGAATACCGCGAGCGAAACCTTGTTGCAAAAGAACGCGCTGCACAACTCACAATTTTATTCTGGTCCATTGCGCTGATTGCAATTCATTCAATACTCATATAACGCACTTGTATGATGTTTATGAGAATCTGACTTATTGCTTGAACTCACAATCGCCTTCGAACCATTCCAACTCGTTATAAAAAATCACTAAACTACGATTGATTATCACATTCGGAACTATTATTTGGACATATTTCACACATTGACTTGCCGTTTTCACTCGTCATATTCGCAAGGCCACCGCAACTCCCCTTTAATTGCTTATTAGAAAAGATAACACCCACCGCGAGACTTATAAAAAAAATACCAAACACGAGTGGAGTCAAAAGAAACGTAATCATCAGTATTACTCAACGAGGTGCTCTTTAAATGTGCTATTTGAAATAACCTCAAGCGAATTTGTCGCCCCTCTACGAATAATCATGAGGCCAAGTGCTTCTCGATCAGCTATTTCGAATGATTCTTTAACGTCTAAAACCATAAACGCGGTAGCCCAGGCATCTGACACCATACACGACCCATCTATCACGGCGGTAGCTACGACATCAGTCTCAACCGGAACACCTTTATGCGGATTTATTATATGCGAAAATCTTCGTCCTTCATGCTTAAAAAAATGAACGTAATCGCCCGATGAGGCTATCGATTTATTTTGAAGATGCACCCTCGCAGCTAATCCACCACGATTCCTCACTGGTGATTGAATACCTACTGTCCACTCAGATCCGTCGTACCGGTCTCCAAAGACACGAACTTCTCCCCCAATTTCAACCATTGCTCCGTACACGCCTGTCATACTTTGTAGTAGCAATATAATCTCATCGACACCGTATCCTTTTGCAATCGCTGAGACATCAATTTTCAGGTTACTGTCTAATCTTTTGATTGCCGGTGGTTTCTCCTGAATCTCTAGTTTTTGGTATCCAACATGCTTTCTGGTTGCAAGAATTTGTTCTTCTGCTGGCAAACCATCTCGAGATGCTTTTTTTTCACTACCAAAACCCCATAGCCCAACAGCCGAACCAATCGTGATATCAAACGCACCGTCAGTCATACGGCTCACAGAACCAGCAGCAGTAATAACACGATAGAGATCCGGGGACACATGAAACCATGCCCCTGCCTCTGATTGATTCAACCTGCTTATCTCAGAATCTACAATATAAGTAGAAAGGCTTTGAGATATTTCTTTAAGCCGGTACTCAACAATTTTTTTCAGCTTTAAACTTGTCTTTGCACCAGAACCGGTCGTGACAACAATACGGTATGACGTACCCATCGTTGATCCACTGAACGTCATTCGTTCATGGCTTTGGTGCTGGCTTTTACATCCAACACAAAGAACAATGACACAAAGGCCGAAAATCAACCGCGGCGAATACAAATATCGATGTCTCTTTGTGGGAAACACTCTTTGTTCCACGTCGTTACCCACCGAAGTCGTCAAACATTACACTTTCGGGTTCGACACCGAGGTCATCGAGCATATTTCGCACTGCACTGAGCATCATTGGAGGACCGCACACGTAATATTCGAGATCTTCAGGATTCGGATGCTTTGAGAGATATTCCTCGAGCAAAACCTGATGAATAAACCCCTTGTATCCCGACCAATTATCTTCTGGGAGCGGATCTGATAGTGCGATATTCAGGCTAAAGTTGTCATTCTTTTCAGCTAAGTCCTCGAACTCATCTAGATAAAATAATTCTCTCGCACTTCTCCCTCCGTACCAATACGAAACTTTTCGATTTGTTTCATTTCTCTTAAAAAGCTCAAAGATGTGGCTCCTCAGCGGTGCCATACCCGCACCGCCTCCGATATATACCATCTCTGCCTGTGTTTCTTGAATAAAGAACTCACCGTAAGGCCCGGAGATCGTTACCTTGTCGCCTGGTTTCAAACCAAAAATGTATGAGGACATCACACCTGGCGGAGTTGATTTCGGCGCCCTCGGTGGCGGAGAAGCAACTCGAACGTTCAGTTTGATGATGCCCTTTTCACCTGGATAATTCGCCATGGAGTACGCACGAATAGCTTCATCGTCAACTATGGATTCATACTGCCAGATATTAAATTTATCCCAATCTTCATGATATTCTTCTTCAATATCGAAATCTTTATATGCAACTTTATGTGGTGGACACTCAATTTGGATATACCCACCCGCTTTAAATCCGACATCCTCGCCTTCCGGCAGTTCCAAAACTAACTCTTTTATAAATGTTGCAACATTATTATTTGACCGAACGGTGCACTGCCATTTTTTAGTTTCAAAGACTTCTGGAGGCACCTCGATTTTCATGTCCTGTTTAATAGAAACTTGACATGACAATCGATGGCCATCGCATGCCTCTCGCTTTGATATATGGCTTCGTTCAGTGGGTAGTATTTCACCACCACCTTCGTTCACAACGACTCGACACTGGGCACACGTACCACCACCCCCACAGGCCGAAGAGACAAATACATTATTATCAGCAAGAGCACTTAGAAGTTTTCCACCTGCTGGAACTTCGATCAACTTTTGATCATTTATAAGAACTTTTACTAACCCACTAGCCACCAACTGTGACTTAGCAATGAGTATTAATGACACCAGGGCTGTGACGGTGCCAGTGAACATCAATACGCCAAGGATGATATTTTCCATCTCGTCAGCTCACTTTTTAGAAATTTCTTAATCGGGTGAAAATTTAAAGTTTTAAATGCTGCCTGGTTGCCTACAGTTGAATGCCACCAAATGCCATGAACGCCATGGCCATGAGGCCAACAATCATAAAGGTTGCTCCGAGTCCGCGAAGTCCCGGAGGAACATCGGAATATTTGAGTTTTTCACGGATTCCTGCAAGAGCAGCAATCGCCAGCGCCCAACCGAGACCACTACCAACTCCAAATTCAATACTCTGAATGAAATTATAGTCGCGCTCGACCATAAAAAGAGAGCCACCCAATATTGCGCAATTTACTGTGATGAGTGGCAAGAAAATACCAAGTGCACTATGGAGAGCGGGAAAGTATTTATCGAGTGTCATTTCCAGAATTTGGACCATTGCGGCAATCACCCCGATATAGCTTATGAGGCCCAGGAATTCTAAATTGGACTCCGGAATGCCTGCCCAAGCCAACGCGCCATCTTTAAGAAAATATCGATAAATGAGATTGTTGGCTGGTACTGTAATTGACTGAATTGCAACGACAGCAACGCCAAGTCCGACTGCTGTCTTCACATTTTTTGAGACAGCAAGAAAAGTACACATGCCCAGAAAAAAGCTGAGGGCAAGATTTTCAATAAACATCGCTTTGATAATTATGCTGAGATGATCAGACACTTTTACGCTTCCTCAATCTGGTCTGGCCGGAATGTCCTAATGATCCAGATGATCATTCCGATAAGAAAAAAAGCACTCGGGGCTAAAAGCATCAACCCATTATTTTGATAGTAGTCACCAGGAAGGACCGTATACCCTAAAAGCTTTCCGCTACCGAAAAGTTCTCTAATAGCACCCACAGCCAACAGAATAAAACTGTAGCCCAGTCCATTCCCAATGCCATCAAGGAAACTAATAAATGGTGGGTTCTTCATCGCGAACCCTTCAGCCCTACCCATCACAATGCAGTTTGTAATTATCAAACCTACGAACACCGACATCTGCTTACTTGCCTCAAAAGCAAAGGCCTTCAAAAATTGATCAACAATGATTACCAATGATGCGATAATCGTCATCTGAACAATTATTCTGATACTCGATGGAATAAACATTCGTATCGAGCTCACTGCTAAATTTGAAAAAGCGACGACGAAGATTACCGCTACGCACATGGTGAGTGTCGTATCAAGTTTGGTAGTTACTGCCAGTGCAGAACAGATACCTAACACTTGAAGTGCAATAGGGTTATTTTTTACTACTGGATCAAACAAAACGTCTGTTGTTTTGATTTTTGCCATTCTTTTTCCTGTAGCCGCGTCAACGGTCTGATTTCACTCTATGAACTGATCAATTTTGCGCAACTGCACCGAACTTACTACCATTCCCTACGAGAAATGGTCCAAATCCATCCGGCCCTAGCCAATACTTGATGAGCTTATCCACTCCTTGAGTTGTTATTGTTGCGCCAGCCAGACCATCAATTTCGCCCTCTACTGCTTGACCAGCTTTCGCAACCTCAATAATCACTTTTCCATCAGCATCAAGCGTTGCATTTTCTTCCATCCACTGACTTTTGAACGCGTCACTGTCTACTTCACCGCCAAGACCTGGTGTCTCAGCGTGAGAATAGAAGGTGATTCCACGCGTCGTAAAATCCTTAGCGTCTATCGAAAGAAAGCCCCACAGTGTTGACCATAGACCCTTTCCACGAATTGGAAGCACCAATTGATTCCCTTTTTCAAAAACATAAATAACTTCAAATTGTTCGCGCCGCCCTCCAAGCCCAGCAGGATCGTCTTTCAATGTTTTAAATTCACTTTCTGTGAGTTTTGACAAATCAAAACTGGCCGCTGTCTGTTTTGAATCTGGAGTCTGCTTTACATACAAACCGGTATGCAGATCAACCAAACGAGCCTCAATATTCTCTTCGAAGAGACGTTGCACGTCACCGTTCGATGAATCAATCTCACACACCGCGAGAATGTTCTTTTTTTTGTCGAGCTGTTTATTAAGATCTTGCCTCGACTTCAACCCAACAGCTGATGCTGAGACAAGAACAGAACAGATTACACAAAGTAAAGCAGTGGTAAGAAAAGTATTCCTGACAGAGTCGCGTGCTTTTGACACCTAAACCTCCACTTGTGCATTACGAGACCATCGCCGAAGGCGTCGATTCACATTGTTTTGCGTCACAAAATAATCGATAAGAGGTGCAAAAACATTGCCAACCAAAATTGCCAACATCATTCCCTCTGGATAAGCCGGATTGATAACCCGAATCATGATTACCAGCAAACCAATGAGACCACCGTATATATATTTTCCGGTGTCGGTCATCGAGGCTGACACTGGATCGGTTGCCATAAAAACTAATCCAAATGCAAAACTTCCGACAAACAAGTGCTGAACCGGACTCATCGCAAACATTGCTGCATTGCTATCACCTGAGAAAATGTGCAGTACTGATGCTGTTGCAAGACCAGTCAAAAGTACTGAAAGCATGATTCGCCACGAGCCAATACCGGACAAAACCAACACAAATGCGCCTAATGCACAAAACAAAGTAGATGTTTCGCCCATTGAACCCATGCAGAAGCCAAGTCCGTAATTTGCATAGTCAAAGCCTTCAAGAAATTTCATGGCCTCTGCTTTATTTGGGAGCGCTGCAACGTTACCAAGAACGGTTGCGCCACTGATCCCGTCGACGCTGCCTATGGCATTCCAGACCTTGTCGCCCGAACTTTGGGCTGGGTACGCGAAATATAAGAAAGCACGGGCGGTGAGTGCTGGATTGAGAAAATTCCGTCCAGTTCCACCGAAAACTTCCTTGCCTATTACAACTCCAAAAATAATGCCAACTGCAACCTGCCATAGCGGAATGGTCGGGGGCAGAGTGAGAGGAAATAACAACCCTGTGACAAGAAACCCCTCATTCACTTCATGTTTACGAATAATGGAGAATATGACTTCACAGATTCCACCAGCCATCATGCAGACGATATATACAGGTATGAAATATGTAGCGCCTAGGAGCAGGTTACCCCAAAAACTATCTGCATCAGGTAATCCTGCGACAAGATATCGCCAGCCCAATGCTTCCTGAATCGCTGAGTTTGCTTGATCGCTGCCTCCCCCTTCACCAGACAACGTGGCATAACTAGATGCCCCAAGACTGGCCTGATAACCCGTGTTGTAACAAGCCATAACAACACACGGCAGAAGTGCCAAAACAACAATCGACATCATTCGTTTTAAATCTAATGCGTCTCTAACGTGGGAAGGACCACGTGTTACTTCACCCGGAGTGTAAAGAAATGTGTCTGCTGCTTCGTAAAGCGGATACAACTTCTCTAACTTCCCATTCTCTTTGAAGAGGGGTGCCTGAGAATCAAGGATTTTTCGAAGCCATTTCATCGCATTATCTCGACTAAAAGTTGTTTTAACGACAACTCATTGTGGTGATTTAGTTAACCATCGATCTCAATTGATCGGAGATTGTCACGTAAGATTCTGCCATATTCATACTTCCCGGGACATACAAAAGTACAGAGAGCCAGATCTTCCTCAATTAATTCTAGGCAGCCAAGCTTTTGTGACTGCTCGGTATCCCCAACGATCAATGAACGAAGGAGTTGCGTGGCCAGAATGTCGAGAGGCATAACTTTTTCATAGCTCCCAATCGGCACCATTGCCCGTTTACTACCACCTGTTGAGGTCGTGAAAGGGAATTGAACGCCCTTCGTAAATGCTGATGCAAAGGCATTTGTCACGCTAAACTGATTGAAACCTGGTTTTTGCCAACCGAGAAATTCTCGGAAATCACCCTCTTCGAGCACTGCGATTTGATTGTCAAATCTACCTACATAATCAACGGGCTCTATCGCTTGCCTACCAGACAAAACACTCCCTGATAGTATCCTCAGGTTCTTTTCTGTCACACATTGCCCAAGAACTATCTCAGGAATCCTTGCGCCCATCCGTGACTTCAGAATCTTGGGTTCAATAACTCCTGGGCCACCTATCGCAACAAAACGTCCGCAATCAATACGACCCTCTAGAAAAAGATGTCCGACCGCGCTCACGTCTTGATAACCGATGTGCCATACAGTCTTGTTTGGACCAACAGGATCAATGAAGTGTATGTGGGTGCTCGGCAATCCTGCTGGATGTGGTCCATTGAAAACATGATACTTAATGTGAGGATGATCTAGAACACGAACGTCTGATTCATTAGCAACACACACATGAACATTGTCGGAAATCATCGCGAGAGACAACAAACCCTCAACGAAGGCCTCTTCTTTTTTCTGTATCAAAAACTTTGCGCTAGGGGCAAGTGGGTCCGTATCAATCGCAGTTACAAAAATAGCTGCTGGCTCCGAACGGACACGAGGCACTTTACCGTAAGGGCGTGTCCTGAATGCTGTCCAAAGACCTGATTCGACAAGCGTGTCAACAACATGTTCCTTAGCAGAAACTGATTTGCCTGCTGCGGATGTGGCAAATGTTTTCTCATCATTACCATCTACGCGAATTACTAATGACTCAAACTTTCTCTTCGCCCCTCTATTAATCTGTTCAATGAGGCCACTTGCAGGTGCAGTAAAGTTCACGCCAGGATTTTTTTTGTCCTGGAAGACTGGCTGCCCTAGCTGTACGCGATCTCCCACCTTGACAAGCAATGTTGGCTTCAATCCCTCGAAATCACTTGCAACAATTCCAACACTTTCAACCTCAGGGGCAGCCGTAATTTCCTGTAAGGGCGCTCCGGTGATTGGCAGTGACAAGCCCTTCTTCAATTTAAATTTCTGCAACTTACAACACCCAGGCCTGAGAACGTACTACTCATTACAAATACTAATAAGTAGTATAAAAACGAAGGTAACATGACCAATAATTGTCTGGTCAAAACATGAAAATGTCCGGTGTCACGATGTCATAAACCACATCCGGCGTATACATGTCTTATACAGCTAAATTCTAGTCTCCTTCCGGTTCCAGTCCCAGTCAACCACACCTAGAAATCTCCCTTATTTTTTTAAAAAACAAAAAGGCAGTCTCCAGACAACAAGGCCTGAAAAGATAGGACCTGACAGCACACCAAGCCCTACTCCAATGCGATCGACCGTTTCATGCGATCAACCACAAGTCATGAGTTTTTATTTGCAAACACTTAACAGCTATATCGCATGAAAGCAGATCTTGCTTTTTCGTCATCTACCAAAGCATAAATACATGCTGGTTGATTGATAGCATTGCAATTCATTTGAGCCTTGTTCGCAAGCTTGCTTTTCAATCAATGTCAAAGATGGCGTCATTATCCTGCACATTGGGCCTGAACATATACAAGGACATCTCGACGTGTCATAACTTTAAGGCTTTACGTACATTGCAGATTTTTAAAAGAAGGCAGGTGATTTAGATGTGGAAGTCATTCAGAGTACTGATCTTCTCGTGTAGCGTCATGGCAGGAATTGTTGTGACCGCAGGGCACCCTGACAAAATTCTTCACAATGGAAAATTACTGACTGTTGATCCAGAGTTTTCAATAGCTGAAGCTATTGCAATTTCAGAGGGACGTATTACGGCTGTTGGAAGTAATTCCGAAATTCTTAATTTATCCGGACCTAAAACGGTTCATATCGATCTTGAAGGCCGTACCGTCATCCCTGGCCTCATTGACAATCACATGCACTACATGAGAGGTGCTTCGAGATGGAGATTTGAAGCCAGAATCGATGGCGTCACATCTCGTGCAGACGCACTTAAAATTATCGGCCAGAAAGTTATGGAGACTGAAACGGGTCAATGGGTTTTTGTACTTGGCGGATGGAGTGAGCAGCAATTTGCTGACGCACCAGGAGGATTTACAACTGAGGAGCTTGATGCTATTGCACCGGCGAATCCTTTATTCATACAGAAATCGTACAGTCGTGCTTATATGAATAGCCTAGCTCAACAAGAATTGGCCGAGACTGGCGATAGCAACAGCCGTGCAGGCGGGCGACAAACGAACTCACAGCGCAGTTCCAATCGCTCACGAGGCGGCCGATCACAATCTGGGCGTAATTCTTCTGGACGTTCCGGTGGCGCCAGAGCAATCATAAATCAGGCAACGACTTTTGTACCCCACCGATCAGCGGAACAACGTGTTGAAGATGTCGCCTTCTTCAACACTATTTTAAATAGCTATGGGCTTACAACTGTTTACGATGTCGGTCGTTCCACCGACGGTAATTTCGATCCTGTAAAAAAATTAGCAGACCAAGGAAAGCTTACGCTGCGGACCTTCCATTCACTTCGCTATCGAGCTGATAACCCAGTGGAGGTCAATGAGGCTATCACTTTTATACAGTCTTCAAAACCACGCCTTAATAACGATTGGTTTGGCCTTATTGGCATCGGTGAACACACGTACAACCCGCTGCATGACAGTTCCATGCGAGTCAGCCTTTATGACGATGATGTTTGGAATCAATTTCAAAAAATTGCTTTATATGCGGCTGAGGGTGGATGGCACATTCATGAGCATGCGATGCAAGATTCCACAGCAAGCCGAATTCTTGATATCGCTGAGATTATTAATGAAAACCATTCGATGAAAGATCTTCGTTGGACAATTGCACACTGTGACTTAATTTCGAAGGAAAGTATTTCACGGGCAAAAAAGCTTGGGCTAACAATTGCTGTTCATAACAAAACAGCGAAGCCTGCTAAAGAGGATCGTGACTCCCCACCAGTCTCATGGATACAGGATAGTGGTATCGTGTGGGGGCTCGGGTCTGATTCGACTGTTGTTTCGACTATCAACCCATTCCATTCGTTGTGGTGGGTGGTTAGTGGAAACGTTTTCCCGAATACGGAATCTATTCGGAATCCTATTTCACGCCAAGCAGCTCTAACCGCTCACACCAGAAATAATGCTTTTCTCTTGTTCAAAGAAAAGGACTTAGGCAGTATCGAAGTTGGCAAGTGGGCCGATATCGTGGTACTCGATCGTGATTACATGTCCGTTGCAGTTGATGAGATTCGTAACATCAAGCCAATAAAAACATTTGTTCGAGGAGAGATCGTTTATACCTCTGACGATTAAGCCGCCTCGAACGATCTAGGCAATTAGAAATTAGAACATTTATCTCAGCAGGAGAACCTCGTGAAATTTTGGATCACAATTCGACAGGTATGGCTTGGTCTTGTTCTTGCATTATCGATACCGTCAGCCAATCTTTTTGCTGATGACCATCCGAACTTGATTTTCATTCTCTCTGACGATATTGCGCAAGGTGATGTTGGTGCCTATGGCCAAAAGCTAATTCAAACTCCGCACCTTGATCAGCTTTGCGCTGAAGGCACTCGTTACATGTCGGCTTATACAGGAACAAGCGTCTGTGCGCCGGCACGAAGTTCTTTTTTCACTGGACTTCATACGGGCCATTGTCCGATTCGTGGAAATCGTGAAATCAAGCCTGAAGGCCAAAAACCTCTGCCAGAAGGCTTGGTCACCGTCGGTACTGTACTTAAGGGAGCTGGCTACAAGACTGCCACAATGGGGAAATGGGGCATGGGAATGTTTAACACAACAGGCAGCCCACTCAAAAACGGCATTGATCATTTTTTTGGCTATAACTGCCAGCGTCACGCCCATAGTTATTTTCCATCCTATCTCTATGATGACGCCACGCGGGTTGAAATTCCGGAAAATAAAAAGGGGGCGAAGGTTTATGCTCAAGAAAAAATCGAGCAAAACGTTCTTGAATGGGTTGATAACCATTCTGACAATCCATTTTTTCTATTTTATGCCATCACATTACCCCATGGACGATTCGAGATTGATAACCAAGGAATTTACAAAGACAAACCTTGGACTGAAAAGGAAAAAAATTATGCGGCAATGGTGACGCGGCTTGATTCCGATGTCGGAAAACTTGTCGCACTCATTAAGGAAAAAGGAATTGCCGACAAGACACTTATTATATTTTCTGGAGACAATGGTTCATCATTCGACCCAAAGACCATGATCGGAAAACGATTTGATCAGACCATGGGCGGAAGTCTCCGCGGTTTTAAAAGGAGCATGTACGAAGGAGCGCTGCGTCAGGCTGCAGTAGCGTGGTGGCCTGGCACTGTACCCGCTGGGCGGGTGACAGATGAGCCATGGGCTTTCTGGGACCTGCTGCCAACGTTTGCAGAACTTTCTGGTGCTGACTTGCCCAAAGACTACTCACCGGACGGCTTGTCTCTCGTGAGTTTTCTGAAAGGTGGCCCTGCGCCCAAACGAGAATCATTCTACTGGGAACTGCATGAAGGTAAAAACCACATTCAGGCTCTTCGCTGGAACAATTGGAAGGCAGTGCGATCACAATCGGGTGGTGCCATAGAACTCTATGATCTTAGTACCGATTTAGGTGAAACCAAGAATCTGGCGACAGATCATCCGACCTTGGTCACACAAGCCATCTCAATGATGAATGCGAGTCGCGCTGAAGATTCTTCATGGCCCGACCCAGCAGAAAAAATGTCTAAAGCGAAGTGAAATTAAAAAACCGTTAGTTACAGGTATATTCACGTGTCCATTTTAAGCTGGATCACAAACAGAATGTTCGCTTGCTCATACTTCGATAGAAAAGCGTACCTACCGACAATAAGCATGCCTCGAGACAGTCAAATTTTCTTTCCTAGACCCACGTTTGACGCTTGATATTGACCGATACGTAAAGCCTTCTATAGTCACTCACTCAAGATTCGCTCCCCCGTGAGCACCTCTACAATCTTGTAAAAGTGCTGTCGCGCCGCCAGTTCTTGGCGTAGGTGCGATTCAACAGGATGAGCGACCGTTTCGCCATAACTTTCTTGTTACGGTGAGCCAATACTATTTCAGGAACTTGCATGCTTAATTTTTTTCGTCCTCAGTCCGGCTCCCTTAAGAACGACTTTCTTTCGGGTGTCACTGTGTCACTAGCTCTCGTGCCTGAAGCGATCGCGTTCGCATTTGTTGCTGGAGTTTCACCTCTGATTGGCTTGTATTCTGCATTTTTTATTGGCTTGATAACGGCTGTTTTTGGAGGCCGACCAGGAATGATTTCTGGTGCTACAGGTGCTATGGCTGTTGTTGTTGTTTCATTAGTCTCCATGCATGGCATCGAATACCTTTTTCCTACAGTGATTCTTTGTGGTCTTCTCCAAATTGCCATTGGACTTGGCCGACTCGGAAAACTCATTCGTATGGTTCCTCATTCCGTCATGCTGGGATTCGTAAACGGTTTAGCAATCGTCATTGGCCTTGCACAGGTGAATAGTTTTCAAACGATTCGAGATGGAAAACTAGGCTTTGTCCAAGGAACACAACTTTGGTTGATGCTTGGTTTAGTCAGCTTAACAATGGCAATCATCTGGCTTCTTCCGAAATTAACTCGGGCAGTACCAGCTTCGTTAGTTGCAATTTTAAGCGTCACGCTGATTGCATTCGTAATGAATTCTGATGCACCGTCTGAAATGAATGTCGTTGCAACTGTCGGTGACATGTTGAAAACGAATTCAATTGCTGCAAGGCATGCGACTCCTGAAGCCACGGCAACAAATAATACTGCTAATCAAAACGAAGGCCCATCTACACAACAAGCAGGGCAACGGCTTGGTCAATCTGAAGTGACAAATACACCAGTGAAGACCAGTGGAATAAGTGGTGGACTTCCTCAACTATTTTTTTTCGAATACTCAATGGTGCCGCTCAACTGGAACACTTTGTCAATTATCTTTCCATTTGCAATCGTCTTATGCGGTGTTGGGCTGATTGAATCGTTAATGACGCTGACTCTTGTTGATGAAATTACTGAAACACGCGGCAAGGGAAACCGTGAATGTATTGGGCAGGGCGCAGCAAATCTGGTCTGCGGCTTATTCGGAGGAATGGGAGGCTGCGCCATGATTGGACAATCCTTAATCAACGTCAATTCTGGTGGCCGTGGACGGCTTTCAGGAATAACAGCAGCCGTCTGCCTGTTGCTCTTTGTGTTATTTCTAGCACCGCTCATCGAACAAATTCCAATGGCAGCTCTTGTTGGAGTGATGTTTATGGTGGTCATAGGAACATTTGAATGGGCATCCCTCAAGATGTTTCATCGGATGCCGGCAAGTGACATGATGGTCATGGTCCTGGTTGCAGGCTACACCGTATTCATGCATGACTTAGCGACTGCTGTCATTCTAGGTGTTATTGTTTCTGCACTGGTCTTCGCCTGGCAGCATGCAACACATATGGGAGCTGATATAAAATTTAACGAATTTGGTAGCAAAATTTATCAGTTTCACGGCCCACTTTTTTTTGCATCTGTCTCATCTTTTAAAGAAATGCTCGACCCAGCTGCTGATCCTGATGATGTCGTGTTAGATTTTTATTATTCACGAGTCTATGACCAGTCCGGGCTCGAAGCAATTCATTCAATGGCTGGAAAATATGAAACTCTCGGTAAACGGCTTCACATTACGCACCTTAGTCCAGAATGTCGATCACTTCTTGCTAAAGCCGGTGACTTAGTTGAGATCAATATTTCTGAGGACCCACAATATCACGTTGCAACTGATCGATTGGCATAAGTAGCGCGATAATACGCTGGTGAAACCAGTGTGTCACTCACCTCGCTGATTGTATGAAACAACCAAGAACCCAACCGAGATTTTTCTCGGAAAGCGTTTACCATTCTGTAATGTGCCTGCGCGTCTTCGCAAAATAGCGAATCGAGTCTGAACAGGTATCAAGTAGCTCAACCGCCCTGCACTTGATATCGATGAGTAGTGCTTCCTGATTCGTATCTATGTCATCTGTTTCACTGAGTTTTCTAATTGCATAGTGATACTCAAATGAGGCAACAAAGATTTCATGGTCATTCATAACTTTTCCTCGTATGTGTTATTCTTATATTAGCTTTTTTTACAAGGAAGAGCCTGCATTGAATTTTCCGGATAAAACAATGCCTTTTGGGCCACAAGGCAAACATTCATACCGGTTACGAACCCTGAGTCACCATGTGTCTTTATTTTGACATAACCGATCTGTTGAAGTACGCAAAAAAAAATGGCTCTGTCTCTGGTATCCAACGAGTACAGATTCGAGTTCTTCAACATCTTGCTGCTCAAACCCACCAGCGAGAGATACTGTGTGCCTATCACATCGGTAGATTCCACCGGATTCGGATCTGCAGAGCAAAGGATTTGCTTGTTGATACAAAATATAATGCCCACCAGATGCTCGTTCGACTCGGTCTGGAAAATCCAAATGCTGCATTCTCCACACAAGAACTCTATGACGACTTAGCAACTTATGAAAAGAAATCACTTAAACGTGTATTCCGAAAAGTTAAACTCCTGATTCTTGGGAGGCTGCGACCTGATTGTGCGAGATCACAAATGAACCTTGCTCCGCTATCAGAACAAAACAACTCTCAATTAAAAACAATTAAAACATGGACTCACAGACGGCTTCAAAAAAATGATCATGTTGTGATGATTGGAACCAACTGGAATATTTCTGCAGTTGAAACCCTTGCAAAACAACACTTTTGCCGTGGGGGAAAGGTATCACAGATTATCTATGACATGATTCCCTATCGTTATCCTGAATACTGTGTTGATAGTTTAGTGACAAAGTTTTCGACTTTCTTAGATCGTTCACAATCATTTGTATCTCAATACATTTGCATCTCTGAAGCAACAAGAATTGATCTTCAAAAGTACCTTGCTGAAGCTGGAAATGATAAACCCGTCACAAGTTGGCCGCTCGCGCATGAATTTGACGGTTATGATCGTGACGAAACTTCAAGCCAATCCTCTGATTCACAGATCATCAAAAAAATCTCAAAGCCATTTGTTCTCTGCGTTGGAACTATTGAAGTGCGTAAAAATGGTGCCATGCTTCTTGCAGTTTGGCAACAACTTCTAAAAGAGCTTGGAGACAAAACTCCTCAACTTGTTTTTGCTGGCAAATACGGCTGGAAAATACTGCCTTTCCAAGATCGTTTGCAATCTGACGAAGTCCTACAACGTAGGGTAACTGTTGTGAACCGAGTGACAGATGACGACCTTGCGGAACTTTATAAACAGTGCCTCTTTTCCGTATTCCCAAGTCTTGTTGAAGGTTGGGGACTACCCGTCGGAGAAGCGGCATGGTTTGGAAAATTTAGTATTGTTTCTTCGTCCTCTTCAATACCAGAAGTCTGCGGAAATCTTGTCGGCTATATTGAACCAAACAATATTGATGAGTGGGTGCAAGCAATAAAAAGAACCATTTTAGATGACCAGTATCGCCAGCAACGAGAGAAAATAATTTCTCAATCGCCGCTACGGCTCTGGAAAGACGTTGCTGTTGATTTAAAACAAATTTTAGACAAATAAATCTTCACTTCACACCTGTTTTTTCAGCGAAATAGAAATTCAAATACATTGCAAAAAATCAATCCGCATTCACTTCTGACAAAGGTTAATACTTGTTTAAATTTTGTGACTAAAAATTATAAACGAGTGACTGCAATTACAGACTTGTTTGCTATTCCGCGATTGAGCCTTGCCAAGACTAGCGGAGTCTAATCAATAATGAGACTGTTAGACCAATCGTGCTCTACTCATTCGATGACGATTTATTTTAAAAAAACAATTCATATTATTTTCATTCGTATAAAATCTTTCTCAGGGTTAAAGCTTTGGAATCAGCTACCCACGAGCAGGTTTCGCAGCCTGCTTAAAAGATTCCCCACGTGACTGCGCGAGCTCAAACTGTTTCTGTCGCTCAGCAAACCGTGACTTTTGTTCACGAGACGTCTGATCGTAGCACCGCAGACAACTCACCCCCGCTTGGAAAAACTCTGACTGCTTATCGGACGCACTAAGTGGAAAGCGACATGCTCGACAAAGTTCATAATCTGCTATGTCGAGACCATGACCTACGGCTACACGCTGATCAAAAACAAAGCATTCACCTTCCCAAAGGCTTTCATCTTGAGGAACCTCTTCAAGATACTTCAGAATGCCTCCCTCAAGGTGATATACCTCCTTTACTCCGGCTTGTTTCAGAAACGCCGTTGATTTTTCACATCTGATTCCACCGGTACAGAACATTGCAACCCGTGGCTCTCCATCGATATCAATCTTTTTTTCAAGCCATGACGGTAGTTCGCTGAATGAGTCAATCCCCGGTTGCAAGGCACCCTTAAACGTACCGATCTCTGTTTCATAATGATTGCGGGCATCAATCACGATAACATCTGGGTCACTGATGAGTGTATTCCAATCTGCTGGTTTGACGTAGGTTCCCACAATTTCATTTGGGTCAATATCTGACACACCCATTGTCACAATTTCTTTTTTCAATCGGACACGCAATTTACGAAATGGCTGTTCCGCAGCAAACGACTCCTTCCACTGTAGATTTGAAAAACGAGCATCTTGACGAATCAATTCAAGAACTCGTAGCACACCCTCGCGAGGGCCAGCGATAGTCGAATTGATTCCCTCATTCGCTAAGAGCACAATGCCAAAAACATCATTGCTATGACACCATGACTCTATCTCATGTTGCAATGAGGCAAGGCCGTCAAGCCTTACAAATTTATAAAACGCAACTACTAAAAGCTGATCCAATGTTCTGTCCTCATTGTTATCAACCACTTTTCACAGTGCGAATGGCCAGCAAGACAACCTGATGGCCTACTCTTATGGTTTTTCACGCCAACAAACCATTCCTGGGCCAATCCAAAGAGAATGCAATCTTAAATGAATTCAGCCCAACCGCAAAGAAGACTCTTGCAAATACACAGAGCCTACACAAATACAGCCTTCTACTTAGCTGCCTCTCAATATTACAACATCATTAAAAATCAGTACTTTGCCATATGTGACCTCATGCGATATCCTTCAACAATCTTTGAATACTTTAGATTTGTTTTATAAGAATCTTCTTTTCCTTCTAGGTTTAAACAATGACTTCTATACGCTCTTTTTCGTCCATCGCCCTACTTTTTCTCTTTACAACCTGTTCAATCTTCGGCAAAGAGGCGGTTATTGAAGACGCCACTCTCGTAACAACGACTCCTGCTCACCGAATGGACGAAAATAACAAGAGACGAGGACCTTGGTGGAAAGATCGTCATGAAGAAAAACTTGCTCTTGCCAAACAAGGCGGTTGGGAACTTGTCTTTATCGGAGATTCAATAACACACGGCTGGGAGCGAAACGGAAAATCAACTTGGGATAAATATTATGGTGCCAGAAAAGCACTCAATCTCGGATTTGGTGGAGACCGCACTGAACATGTTCTATGGCGACTCGAACACGGCGAGTTTGATGGGTACAAGCCACGCGTAGCTGTCATCATGATCGGAACAAACAATACCGGCCATGACATGCATCCTCCGGAAGCTATCGCTGCTGGAGTCGAAAAGATTGTTACTACAATCAAAAACAAATCTCCTGAGACAAAAATACTCTTGCTTGGGATATTTCCACGCGGAGCCACAACTGATGATCCGAAGCGGATAAACAATGACAACGCCAATAGTCTCATTCACAAAATTGCTGATGGCAAAAACATTGTCTACCTGAACATCAATGATAAATTTCTAAGTAAAAATGGTGAACTTTCCAAAAACATCATGCCTGACTTACTTCATCCAAAAGAAACGGGCTATGACATCTGGGCTGAAGCTATAGAGCCTACGCTGGCACGACTTTATGACATGAAATAAATTCCTCATTGATAAAGCACATGTGCGTGCCACGTCACAGCTAATTTTTTATGAGCTCATCAAGGTATTTCGAGATATCCATTCTTGGCAAGTGACTCTCAGTGATCCCTTATCAGCAAAAAGCGATTCCTGATTGGCTTCACAAAGAAGTCGAGTAGTATTTTATTGAACTACCATTTGAGCCTGCCTCGATAATCGACAGCTAATACTGTTGCGTTTGCACAGTGGGCTCATCAGCAATGGCCGAACACTCAAATCTATTGCTCGAACCCACACCATTCAACTTTACGCAGCTCATGGCAATGCTCCCATTGGCACAACGGTTGTTTCAGCAGCAGTGCGAGCACAAAACGGCTTGGATGAAATATTTATTGGTGACAACTTCGTGACAGATGGTTTTCCACAGCTTGGAAGACAAACCCAAAAAAACTTCTTGTGGAATGAAAGACCTATGGTTCATCTCAACTGAATATCACCGTAGAGACGTGCCTTCTTTACTACGTCGATCTGCGGTTTCGTTTGAGATCGACCAACTGTCCTGATCAAAGTGGACGCCCACCGTAGTAGCGAGATGGGCAGAGCACTATTTTTATTAGCCTTTTACAGCATCCTGTTTTTGACAATACCGCTCTCGTGACTAGACCTCTCTCGCGGGATAGACTTCAGGCAAAATACTCGTCATCCAACCTGTTCAAATGGTTTTAGACGTCTCCACAGCCGGAGGTTAACCATGACAATTTGGCTAAAGGCTGCAGTACTTGCGACAGCTTTGCTGTCGGGCTGTACCATGACTCCTTCTCGATCATCGCTCGCAATTAACAAGACCATCGATCTTGATAAACAGCCGATTGATGGAACTCAGGTCGAATTTCGAATGGACTGGATTCGATAAAGGAAACCACACACATTTTTAAGTTAGTCACTTGAACAGGGCTACTTTTGACCCCAAGAAGGAAGGCCCAGTTCTTCTCTTCGCCTTTTCATTGTAGAAAAATATTCACCGAACTTGGCTCGTTGTTCAGGCGTTGTTCGATCGATCATCCTTTTTCGCCACGCATTACGCTCATCTTCTGAACGATTTTTCATCCACGGCGGTCCTTCTTTCTCACCATTATTTTTTGTAGCAGCAGAAGTTTTTGAAGAGTCTGCATCTGGCTTTTTCTTGGACCAACCTATAGCACCCATCACACTCTTGCCCGCCTCAAATGCCTGTCGCATAAACTCCATTTGACGAATTTGATTATCAAGATAGGCCTCTCTTTCGGATTGAGGCAATTCAAAATAGTTATTCACTGTTGCCTCCATTGATTCCTTCATCATTTGGCGACCAGGTTGTATCGCTTCTGATCTCAGGTCCTCTGGCAACGCAGCAACCTTTGTCATGACAGTCGTGATTGCTGTAACTCGCTCGACTGCATCCGCGGCACTCGAAGGCCCCTGCGACGACTTGAATTTCTTTGCTAAATCCTGCTGGAGATTTTTAATTTCAGTGACCCGAGGATCTTCTGAAGAACCAAACAGACCAAATCCCCAACTGATTGCTGCCACTGCTACCACGAAAAAAATTCCTCCAGCAAGTAGCTGCACACGATTTGAACTTTTCGCTTTTTGATTTTTCGTTCTGATTTTTTTCATAATGAGCTATGTCCTCAAGATTTTTTGGAGATGATGCAGCAAGCTGCCAGAATTATCGTTTTCAGCCACTGGCAATCGAACTCGTGTACGCACATCAAATCAGGCATTTAACGTTACCTTTAGTTTATCAGAGAAAGCATTTCCCCCATCTCCTAAAAATAATGCTCTAAGTCGCTTATATGTCAGGAGTGTGTATTAAGGACTATGATAACTCACTTCAATTTCTAAAAACTGACAGAGATGGAATAACTTTTGATGGATACAATATCACGCTGCCCTATCGTCGAACCCATCAACTCTGCAAAATTTCGTCATACCGCGGCTGGGTCCATGTCGAATGCCGACTGGTGGCCCGATCAACTCAATCTTCGGATTTTGAATACTCATGCGGGTGACTCTAGCCCTTTTGGTAAAACATTTAATTACGCGACAGCTTTTAACACACTTGATTTTCATGCGTTAAAAACTGATTTGGCCAAAGTTATGACGACTTCACAGCCATGGTGGCCTGCTGATTATGGCCATTATGGGCCACTGTTTATCCGTATGGCCTGGCACAGCGCGGGAACCTACAGAACATACGATGGACGTGGCGGTGCTGGTTCCGGCACGCAACGATTTGCACCTCTGAATAGCTGGCCAGATAATACAAACCTTGATAAAGCTCGTCGCCTGCTGTGGCCCATCAAACAGCAGTACGGGAAAAAAATATCATGGGCCGATCTCATGATCCTTGCTGCAAATGTTGCTTTTGAGTCAATGGGATTCAAAACCTTTGGTTTTGCCGGCGGTCGTGAAGATGCATGGGAGCCACCAGAAAATATCTATTGGGGGCCAGAAAGTGAATGGCTTGGAGATAATCGCTACAGCGGCAAACGGCAACTCGAAAACCCCTTGGCAGCTGTTCAGATGGGTCTCATATACGTTAATCCGGAAGGCCCAAATGGAACGCCAGACCCACTCGCAGCAGCAACTGATATTCGAGAAACTTTCAAGCGGATGGCAATGAATGATGAAGAAACCGTTGCATTGATCGCCGGCGGGCACAGCTTTGGAAAATCTCATGGTGCTGCTCCTGCGGATCATCTCGGACCACCACCAGAAGGTGCAACGATTGAGGAACAGGGGCTTGGATGGAAAAACAGCTATGGTTCTGGCAATGCCGGTGACACAATTACAAGCGGTCTTGAGGGTGCATGGACCTCAACACCGACTCATTGGTCGCACGGATATTTACAAAACCTTTTTCAATACGAGTGGGAGCTCACAAAGAGCCCAGCTGGTGCATGGCAGTGGACACCTACTGAAGATGCCGCACAGAACACCGTTCCTGATGCACATAATTCCAAAAGTTTTCATGCGCCCATGATGTTTACAACGGATCTTGCGCTACGAGCTGATCCCAAGTATGAAAAAATATCTCGAAAATTCCTTAAGGATCCAGCGACATTCTCTGACATTTTTGCGCGAGCATGGTACAAGCTCACACATCGTGATATGGGCCCTGTATCTCGACTCCTCGGACCAGAAGTACCAGAGCCACAACGTTGGCAAGACCCTACGCCCAACATAACGTATGAAATACTTGATGCTCACGACATCTCTACACTCAAGCAACACATACTCGCTACAAATACCACCATTGCTGATCTTGTATTTACCGCTTGGGCATCCGCATCAACTTTTCGTGGAAGTGATAAGCGAGGCGGTGCAAATGGTGCGCGAATTCGACTTGCGCCACAAAAAGACTGGGAAGTCAACAATCCGGTTCGTGTAGCAAAAGTTATTGCCACCCTTAAAAGTATTCAAAAAAGCTTTTGTGCTGCAGCCTCAGGAAATAAGCACGTCTCACTTGCAGACCTTATCGTTCTTGGTGGCTGCGTAGCAGTTGAAGAGGCGACTCGCCGAGTAGGACATGAGCTTACTGTTGACTTCCGCCCCGGCAGAACTGACGCCACTATTGAAATGACTGACATTGAGTCGTTTCGCGTGCTCGAACCAAAGACTGATGGGTTTCGAAATCATACCGCAAAACAAATCGATCGACCTCTTGAAGAACTATTACTTGAAAGAGCCGATCTTCTTACACTTACTACAAAAGACATGACGGCTCTTATCGGAGGCCTTCGAGTGCTCGGAGCCAATAGCGACGTCGGTGGCCAGGTGAATCTAGGTGTTTTTACAAAGCACCGTGAAACCTTATCAAATGATTTTTTCATCACCTTGCTGTGCCCAGATATTACGTGGCAGCCAATCACCGAATGTGAAAATATTTTTGAAGGACGCAATTGTGTGACTGACACTGTTGAGTGGACAGCAACGCGTGTCGATTTAATCTTCAGTTCAAATGCGCAGTTACGGGCGATCTGCGAAGTCTATGCCAGTGAAGATGGCCAGCAACAATTTATCAATGATTTTATTGATGCTTGGGTCAAAGTGATGAACCTCGACCGCTTTGACTTATAGACGATTGCTTCTCCATGAGAGGTACTTTTCGCACGAGCTGACCAAGACCCTGGTGATAAAAACATTCGATTCATTAACACATGTCACGCTTGTCCCGATAACGCTTCAACTATATTTTCGAGATGACTGAATAAGTGCGAGTAGCTGTCAAGGACTGACAGCATCACCGAATTTACTGAAGGGCTCATACCGGTGCTCGTAAGCTCTTCTAGCTGTTTCTGCCGAAGTCCTTTTATTTGAGACCGGACATCTGCTCGCACAGAAACAAACTCTTCAAATATTTTTTGATCCTTGGTACGAATCGCAACATTCATTTTTATCAAAAATGACAGGGCACGAGAACTCAATTCTTCGGTGCCTTCACAAAAATATGATGGAAGCGAGGCGTCGTAGTCTCGCAGCTTTTTGTCCAGTCTTTCAAGGTTTTCTATATAGTCACTTACCGACTCATATTCATAAGCTATACGCAATTGAATGCGTATCTCGTCTGCCACATCATGCGGCAAAGCATTTGTGAAAAGATTTGTCATAAATGCTGTGAGTTCTTCCTGAATCGCATCAAGGGATATCTCGTAATCTCTTAACTTGCTCCTGAGCTGAGTGTTCGATTTCTTTTCTCCTCTCAGCTCAGTCAAGACATGAAGCATCTCCGCGCAACTGTCTCCCATTCGCTCTATCTCTTTAAGTGACTGCTCCATTGCTAACACTGGGTTGTCTAACATCCGAATGTCTAACTCGGTGAGCCGCGGCTTCTCTTTCACTTCTTTTGCAGGGACGATCCGCTCAAGAACACGCACAAGAATGCCTACAAATGGAATAAACAATAAGACATTCACCACATTGAAAATACTATGGGTTGCAGCAATAGCTGGCGTCGTGTTTGGAAAAGTGGCAAGGCCATCGACCATCACTTTTTTCAAAACATCTACATGAATAATCCACTGTACGAGCTGTATATACCAATGGAAAATAAGTGTGATCCAGAACACTCCAGTGAGATTGAAAAGAACATGAAAGTAGGCTGCTCTCCGGGCATTTGTTGTGGCCCCTATTGATGCTAGAAGAGCAGTGATTGTTGTGCCGACGTTCTCACCAATGACAAGTGCTGCAGCGGTTTCGTATGAGATGACCCCTTGGTAAGCCAAAGATATCGTAATCCCCAATGTCGCAGAAGAAGACTGCACCATAGTCGTTAGGACACAACCAACCATGCAACACTTCAGGACACCGAAGTAGCTGTCGGCCTGAAAAGCTTGAAACCACGTAGCAAAATCAGGAGTTTCTTTGATGATGACGCACGCATCTTTCATCAGTTCCAAACCAAAAAACACCATTCCCGTGCCCATCAGACCCATCGCACAGTACCGCCAGCGTTCATTTCTTGAGAATAGGTATATGAACGCCGAGAAACCAAGAAGTGGCAGACCGTATTTCCCAATTTTAAGAACGAGTATCCATCCGGTAATTGTGGTACCAATATTTGCACCCATAATGACGCCTACTGATTGAGCAAGGCTCATCACTCCACTGTTCACAAAGCCGACTACCATAACCGTGGTAATCGAACTTGATTGGACAATACAGGTGACAATAACTCCTACGATAATCGCAAAAATACGATTGCCTGTTACTGTACCGATAAGCCGACGCAAGCTATTCCCAGCGACAGCCTGCATACCCTCAGACATATATTTCATGCCTAGCAGGAAAACACCCAGACCTCCAATCAGTTCGCCAAGGAGGTGAGCTAAAGATGTGAGATTCACAGGAGCATTCCAAATGGCTATTTCGTGAGCGTAATAGAGGTATACTGACAAAATACAGTTTAAAGACAATGAAAACTTTTCATAGCTGTCTTTAAAAGGACAATGTTTGGGCATATTTCATGAAATGGGAACCTCGCGATCTTGTTGTTTACAGTAAACAAAAACACAGTGCTTCTCCCGGCCCTCGAGCTCGGGAAGTTGATGCGGCATCTCGCGGAGAAACTTATTCGTATACCGTAGATAAGTTTTGGGTCGTGCAACAGGTACTTGAAGATGGCAACCTGCTCTTGATAACTCGCACCGGCAAGCAACACACCATTCATTCTCACGATCCAAACCTTCGAAAAGCAACGCTATGGGAGCGATGGTACTTTTGGAGACGCTATCATGAAATTAAAGAACTCGTTCCTTAATAATTTCTTGCTGCACTTTTCTCTGCACGAGATCGCTATCGATGAACATCATGATTATTCACTTAAGCTACTAGTAAATAAATACATTAAATAGCTTGTGCAAAAAAATTTCTTTTTTATCGATCCACAATATAGTTCGTCTCGAGACTTTCATTTTATGAAAATTATTAGTTCTAAAAAAAATATTTGTACTGTTCTCTTTTCTCTTTGGAGTATCTTCTCACCAGGAATTCACCAGTCTGCCGTTTTCTCAAAGCCGTTTTCACAGAAAATCGATCCGTCCATACAACCTTATCAGCCAGTCAGTGGTGAAGTCGCAGGCTCTCTTAAATACATTGGTTCCGATACGATGAATAATCTGGTGGCCTTATGGACTGAGGGATTTAAAAAATTTTATCCAGGTGTTCGTGAAGGCATAGAAGGCAAGGGGTCTGCATCTGCACCACCAGCTCTCACGGAAGGCACAAGTACTTTTGGCCCGATGAGTCGCCCTTGGAAAGCACATGAGATCGATTCGTTCAAAGACTCTTTTGGCTATGCACCTACGGTTGTCCCAACAGCAATTGATATGGTTGCTGTCTACGTTCATAAAGATAATCCGACTGCAAGCCTTTCGCTCCAACAGCTAGATGCCATTTTTTCAAAAAATCGAAATGGTGGGATCAAAAAACCTATCGTAACATGGGGACAACTAGGACTTACAGGTGTCTGGCAAGAAAAGCCAATACGTCTCTATGGTCGTAATTCGGCAAGTGGCACCTATGGATTTTTTAAAGAGCATGCTCTGTTCAGAGGTGACTTTAAATCCAACGTCATAGAACAACCTGGAAGTTCTTCCGTGGTGCAATCAATTGCAAATGATCGTTATGGAATTGGCTATAGTGGAATCGGCTACGAGACCGCTGATGTTCGATCACTCCCTCTACGCTCAACCCCAGACAGTAAAAGCATTACCACAGATGCAAAAAATGCCTACTCTGGTGAATATCCACTTGTTCACTTTCTCTATCTAAGCGTGAATCACAAACCTGGCAGTGCACTCGAACCACTTCGCAAAGAATTTCTGAAGTATGTCTTAAGTGCTTCCGGTCAGGCAGATGTTCTGAAAGCTGGTTATCTCCCAGTAAGCCACAAGATATCTAAAAGAAGCCTTGCGACTATTACGGCATACGAAGCCAAATGATGCTTTTCTGACGAACTATGAAAACACGGTAGACTGCCCGTGAGAGAGCGATTAAAACCGATCCTTTCATACAGGCTGTCTCTTATCATTTTAAGCTCATTGTCACGAGCAGACCGTGTATGCCAAATGGGCTTTACTTAACTTAATAGCCGTGATCCATGAATCAGCCGGCAACATTCACTGGTCGTAAAAAAAGAAGTGCACCACGCGCTACAGTATTACTCAGTGATCGGATTGCGCGCGTCGTCATCACACTTGGTGGACTTGCAACAATTGCTGCGGTCCTTCTTGTTGGTGTTTTCCTCTTTGTGGTGGCCCTGCCACTCTTTCGCTCAACAACTGTTCAGCTCGAGCAATCTACTGCATGGAAACTGACAGGTCATTCATTACTCGCTTCTGGTCTCGACGAGTCTGGATTGGTCGCATGGTTTTGTGATGCGAATGAAATTTCTGCTATCGAATTGAAGACCGGCAACAAGATTCTGTCACGCTCAACAAAAATAAGTGGACTTCAACAAGCTTCTGCAATTTGCCATCTGCCAAACACATTAAAATCAGCTATTGGCTTTAAAGATGGCTCAATTCGTATCGGAAAACTTGGATTAAGAACATCATACGTTCCAGAAGCAGAAATTCCGCTGCTGGCAAGATCTCTAAAAATCAATGAACTCACCACGCTCAATAATGCCATTTATCTCCGATCATCAAACAAGATAGTGCAAAAAATTCAGCTCGTATCGGAATTAGAAGACTACGCATCTACTGTTCTCGATCGACCAATCACTAACATTGATCTGGCAATAACAAACAGTGGCTTCTGTCTCGCAGCACTCGACAATGAAGGGAATATACGATTTGAAAAAAGTACTTTTAAAAACAATCTTTTAACTGATGAGGGTCCGATAATCACCGTCGGAACAACTCTTCGGACAAAACTTGTTCCATCAGATCTCGATTTTATTCGAGTATCAGGCCTTGGGGATCAGCTTTTCGTCTTCACTTCATCCGGAGCCTTCAAGCGTTTTGCAATGCGAGATGTCAATGACCCCGTACTGATGGAAGACCGTCATTTCCTTCATGAAAACACTTCTCTTACCCACGTCACTCGACTCTTCGGTGAAACTTCTTTCGTAATTGGTGACAACAGTGGCACAATCAGAATTCTGTTTAACTCAAGGGATAAAAACCCTACTACGGATGATGGGTTAACGACCAAGGTCACTGCAACTTTTTCTACTCAATTAAATAAACGTCATCCTCATAAACAAGGACCAGAAATTACCGCTATTTCTGCCTCACCAAGATCTCGCCTTTTTGCAGTCGCCTCATCAGACGGAATAATTCGACTTCTACAAGCAACTGATCACTCAACAGTTGCCGAAGTTAGCACCAATCAACAAACTGCAAAAACTCAGAAGTTACAACTTCTTCTCCTTGGATCAAGAGATCAACGACTCGTTGCCTGTGATGGGAAAACTCTTACCGCTTGGAACATCAACCTAAGCTATCCAGAGGCTTCCTTACATTCACTCTTCGGAAAAATTTGGTACGAAAATTATCCAAATCGCGAGTACGCATGGGAAACAAATGGACACGAGTCCTTCGAACCAAAATTTAGCTTGGTGCCCCTTCTGTGCGGCACCATAAAAGCAACTCTCTACTCGATGCTATTCGCTATACCTATTTCAATTTTTGCAGCAATTTATGTCAGTCAGTTTATGATTCCAGCATGGAAGTCTCGTATAAAGCCTGTTATCGAAATGATGGCAAGCTTGCCAAGTGTTGTACTAGGGTTTATTGCTGGACTGATCCTTGCACCAGTTATCGAAAGTGGTGTAATGATTTTTATTACAAGTCTTTTTACAGTTCCGATTACTCTCCTTATCTCCGCGTTTTTATGGCAATTTTGGTCACCTGGATTACGGAGTCGAATATCTTTCTGGAGATTTCCCGTCGTACTCTTTATCGCACTCCCCATCGGGATTCTGTTAGGTTCCCTGACGGCACAACCGGTCGAGTTCTTTTTGTTTAATGGTGATCTTTTTGCATGGCTTCATGGCCGCGGGGGAAGTGGTTGGGCAGGGTGGGTATTAGCTTTATTTCCACTATCGGCAATGGTCTCTGCATTGCTGATAGGCCGATTCATTTACCCATGGATTCGTATTCGAAGCATGGGGTGGGGGCATATAAAAACTGCCTCTGCAGCCCTGCTTCTACTTTTTATTGGGCTTATTCTTACCGGTTTCATTTCGACAGCAGCTGCAATGTTTCTAGATGCTTTGCGGTTCGAAACTCGTAGTGGCATCTTTGGTACGTACGTCCAACGAAACACCATGGTCGTCGCTATTGGTATGAGTTTCGCAATCATACCAATCATATTCACACTTGCTGATGACGCCTTGTCAAGCGTTCCTGATCATCTTCGAAGTGGCTCACTGAGTACGGGTGCAACGCCCTGGCAGACGACCGTTCGAGTAATCATTCCAGCCGCAACTGGTGGAATTTTTTCAGCCGTCATGATTGGTTTTGGAAGAGCTGTAGGCGAAACGATGATTGTCTTAATGGCGGCTGGAAATACACCCATTATGAATTGGAATATTTTCAGTGGATTTCAAACATTATCTGCTGCCATTGCGACTGAACTACCGGAAACCACTCAAGGATCTACTCATTATCGAATCCTTTTTCTGGCGGCAGTCCTTTTGTTTGCTCTCACATTTTTCATAAATACGCTAGCCGAGGTCGTACGACAAAGATTCCGAAGGAGAGCACATGAACTCTAGTCGGTATCAGAGACAGAACGTTCGCTCACCATTCTCTAGTCTCATGGCTCACGGAGAACCATGGGTATGGCTGATGTCAGGATCTCTTGCCGTCGCGGTAATGATGGTTATCGGCCTGCTACTATTTATTACCGCGCGCGGTTCTATTAATTTTTGGCCAAGACCACTCTATGAAATTACCAGGCTTAACGGTGAAAAGCTTCTTGGCGAAGTCATATCTCGTGAGAGGCAGTTAAAAAATGCCTCGAATGATCAAACCGTTGATGAACGTGTCCTTATACGAGCAGCAGATCCTAGAACAGCCAGCACACACTACACTTGGTTTGACAATAAGAACATTACTTCTATACAGCGACCTCAATTCGCAACTGTGGTTGAACGATTTGAAGGCGGGCGTTTCCATGGTTTTCCTGTCTGCCTTTTGAAAGATGGTATTGCAACAGGAAATAGCCCTGAAGTTGCATGGCAACAATATCAAGAGATATCTCCAACCATTCAGAAACGATTTCGTGAAGCCAATCGTATCGACAGGCTACGGAGAGGCGATTTGCAGAAACGTCTTCGAGATGCACGACTTGCATTGTTCGATGCTCGATTAAAGCATGGTGAAAACCACCCAATTGTGAAACATGTGAAAAATGAAGAACAAAAAATATCGAAAGAAGTCACAGAACTTTCTGGGCTTCTCGATAAAAAAATGGCTGTTTTAAGAAAAGCTAACAGCTCATGGCAATTCGAATTCAAAACTGTAAATGGACAGTCTGCAACTTTCCCCGTGGAAGAAATTATTCAAGCGTGGCAGCCGAATAACATAAGTTTATTGGGCATGTTGCACGTTTACGGAGTACGTTGGTGGAAGTTTCTCTCGGACAATCCACGAGAGGCAAACAGTGCTGGTGGTGTCTTCCCCGCCATCTGTGGAACAGTCAGTATGACTCTTATTATGGCCCTTCTAGTTGCACCGTTTGGAGTTCTTGCGGCACTTTATTTACGTGAATACGCCGCCGATAATTCTCTTACTGCGACCATCCGGATTGCAATTAATAATTTAGCTGGTGTCCCTAGTATTGTTTACGGCGCTTTTGGTCTTGGTTTTTTCTGTTATGGAGCCGGTGGCTGGATCGATGAAACTTTTTTTAGTGCAAGTTTACTTGCAGATAATCAGCCAACATTTGGTACCGGTGGTCTCTTGTGGGCATCGCTTACACTTGCCCTTCTGACTCTGCCAGTTGTCATCGTGGCAACTGAGGAGGCCCTGGCTGCGGTGCCAAATTCCATAAGAGAAGGGTCTTACGCATGCGGTGGCAGCAAGTGGCAGACTATATGCCGGATTGTTTTGCCAAGAGCCTTGCCTGGGATCATGACTGGGCTCATTCTCGCAATGGCTCGTGCAGCCGGAGAAGTAGCGCCCCTTATGCTTGTTGGTGTCAAAAAAGTTGCGCTTGATCTTCCTATCGATACATCATTTCCATTTATTCATCCCGAAAGAGAATTCATGCATCTCGCGTATTTGGTGTATGACATTGGTTTTCAGAGCTCTAACAGCCAAGCAGCAAAACCAATGGTATTCACAATCACTTTACTGCTCGTAGCTATCATATCTGTGCTTAATATTGCTGCAATTTATCTTCGATCAAAACTGAAGCAACGCTATGCGCTTCAAGAATTCTAAAACTACAGTGACTCCATATTTTCAACTGTTATATCTTTAGCCAGAAAGCCAAATCTATGCAAAAAGGAATTGATCCATCAGTGCATTCTGGTGGAAAAAAGCCCGAGGCGAATACTGATCGGCTTCAAGCAGTTGCACAGGGAAAAGATGTTGGTGCTGAGGTTCATTCAAAAGTTTTCGGGGAAACACCCGTTCTTGAAATCGACCGATTCAATCTGTGGTATGGCTCCAAACAAGTGATCCATAACATCTCAATGCCTATTATCCGAAAACAAGTTACTGCATTGATTGGACCAAGTGGTTGTGGCAAGTCGACACTTCTTCGAAGTGTCAACAGAATGAATGATCTCATCCAAAATGCACGAATCACCGGTGACATGCGCTTAAATGGTGATTCAATTTATGACCCACGCATGGATGTCATCAATCTTCGCAAAAGGATGGGAATGGTTTTCCAAAAGCCAAACCCATTCCCAATGAGTATCTTTGAGAATGTTGTTTATTCATTACGAATAGATGGCGAGAAAAACCGCAGTGTTTTGGACGAAGTCTGCGAAATTAGTCTTCGTGGTGCCGCATTATGGGATGAAGTAAAAGATAGCCTGAACGACAGTGCTCTCAAACTTTCAGGCGGCCAACAACAACGATTGTGTATTGCTCGTGCCGTAGCGGCCGAACCAGAGGTGCTCTTGCTCGACGAACCTTGTTCGGCTCTTGATCCTATCGCAACCGGTAAAATTGAGGATTTAATACAAGAACTTCGTGGGCAGTATTCTATCCTTATGGTAACGCACAATATGCAGCAGGCTAGTCGTGCCAGCGACTATACCGCTTTTATATATTTGGGACGACTGATCGAATATGGACCTACATCTGACATCTTTACGAATCCTGTTCTACAGGAGACGGAATCCTACGTAACTGGTCGTTTTGGGTAGGCTCATGGGACATTCCTTCCTTTTTGAATTTGGTTATCTGCAATGACACGTCACATTGAACGTCAGATCCTTCAACTGAAGGAATTAATTCTTCACTTCGGAACGATGGTTGAAGAATCTATCAGTCATTCCAACATAGCGCTTTTTAAACAGGACTTGTCTCTTGCGACAAAAGTCATCGCAAATGATGCTGAAATCGACCGAATGGAAGTAGAATTAGAGGAAGAATGCCTCAAGGTTCTTGCGCTCTATCAACCCGTTGCGGCTGATCTTCGATTTGTAGTTGCCGTACTGAAAATTAACAATGATCTTGAGCGGATTGGTGATCTCACCAGTAATATTGCAAAAACTGTTTCTCAACTTGCAATTACAGGCCCTTTCGAGCTGCCTCAAGAAATTTCTATTATGGCAAAACAGGCTGAAGAGATGGTGAAAAAAAGTCTCGATGCCGTCGTCACAGCTGATCCAGACCTCGCACGACAGGTGAGAGAAGAGGATGATGTGGTTGACGCAGGCAGACAGGCGGTCAGCAAGTTGGTAATGCAACGGATTCAGGAAGACCCACAAAATGTTGAGAACTTACTCCGAATTAACTCTGTATCAAAACATCTTGAACGCGTAGCGGATATGGCAACAAATATTGCTGAAGATGTTATCTACATGGTTGAAGGAGAAATTGTTCGCCACCGCCATGGAGACTGATACAGCTTATAGATTTTATGTATCATCTCGAACTAATCGCTTCACTATCCAGTTCACAATTGGAGATACTGCCACAATTGTTGGCCAGGCGATAATCCATGAAATCCCCCACGACTTCAGCCAATCTAAAATAACACCAGGCCTTATACCGACGTGGAGAAGTGTAATTACAAGTGACATCAGTGCTGACATCAAAATGGACATCACAAACGAAAACACAAGGCCGTGAAATTTTTTAGGGAACATACTTGTTTCTCAACAACTCATATCAATGATGAACAAAATGACTTTTTATAATATCTTTTAGAAAAACAGACCTCTTTAAGTGCGATCATGTGCCGCAAAATGTACAGTATGAGGCACTCCCGGGTGGCGCGCCTTTTCGAAACGGCTCATTCTCTAATGTCTCAGAAAAGGGTGCCTGTAATACGGTAAGGAGGCGCTCAGCTGGTTCAATATTCCCCGACTCTGCCTCGGTAAGGGCCTCCTCAACTTTTAAATTTCTTGGAATAATTACTGGGTTCATTGTTCGCATTCTTTTGGCAATCTCCGGCAAAGAACTCGATTCGTGGGAAATTCGTTCTCGCCATCGGTGCATCCAATTGTCAAATCCAGACATCTTCAAAAGCACAGAATCCATATGTTCATTTTCTAGTGCGTGTGAAAGCGCAATAAATGTTGATGAAAAATCAGCTTGAGCACTTCTCATAATATCGAGCAAGTTGGCGTAGAGACCCGCATCTTCTTTTTCTTGTTGGCGAAGTCCTAGCTTTGCGTTCGTTCCAAGATGATAATACTTTTCGTACTGCTCAGAGAATGTTTCAAGAATTGAAATAAATTCTTCAACTGCTTTATCTCGCTCTCCGGGGCATACCAAAAGAAGGCTTTCTGCTAGACGAGCAAGGTTCCACTGAGTAATCACTGGTTGTTTTTCAAACGAATATCTTCCTTGATGGTCAATTGAGCTGAAAACTGTCTCAGGGTGATACACATCAAGAAATGCACAGGGGCCATAGTCAATGGTTTCACCAGCAATGGAGACATTATCTGTATTCAGTACTCCATGTACAAAGCCGACAGACATCCAATGAGCTACTAGACTTGCTTGCTTATCTAATACGGCTTGAAAAAATCTAAATGGTAAATCTGGAGAGTTTTGTAATTCTGGATAGTGACGGGCCACCGTATAGTTCAATAGTTGAGTGAGATTATTTTTATCACCGAGCGCTGCCGCGTATTGGAAGGTGCCAATACGAATATGACTCTTTGCAATCCGTGTTAAGATGGCGCCTGGCAGCGGAAGATTTCTCAACACGTTTTCACCAGTCGCTGTTACTGCCAGACTCCGAGTAGTCGGTATGCCTAATGAGTGCATCCCTTCGCTGATGATATATTCGCGTAACATTGGGCCAAGAACTGCTCTACCATCACCGCTACGCGAGTAACACGTACGACCCGAACCTTTGAGTTGTATATCGACACGGTGTTTTGTCGGTGTTACATGCTCGCCTAGAAGCACAGCTCGGCCATCACCGAGGTTTGTAAAATGCCCAAACTGATGCCCGGCATAGGCCTGAGCGAGTGGAGCAGAACCTGCCGGTATTTCATTGCCTGCAAATACCTGTACTCCTGATGACCGAAGGATGTCCACGTCCAGCCCCAGATCATTGGCAAGATCTTCATTGAAAAGAACTTTGACAGCATGTTTTACTGGCTCAGGATTGGTACGTGAAAAAAATGCTTCTGGAAGTTGCACAAAAGAATTGTCAAAAGACCATCCTGCGTCTTGTTTTCCTTCTGTCGTCACAATAAGTCCTGCTGATGTAATGAGACACACAAATAACCAGTATTGATTTCTGAGAACGCTCATTTTCATAAACTCAATATTCAAATATAAGCGTTCTCATAACTTCTCATATCAGTTTAATCATCCAAATACTGAAACCGTGCTTTTTGTACACCAGATATTTCGACCATTTCCTGAAACATTGACAAAGGCCGTACCCAAAGCCCTCTGTCTCCATAGTCTGCTTGATAGACAACAATTTTTTCAAGAGTTTCGCTATGCAAAGCAACACCAAGTACGATGTATTCATTTCCTTTGTAATGTCGATAGCGGCCACATTCTAATTCGAACATTATCCTTACCTTTCTTACACTTACTTTTGAAAATTAAGACCATATTGAGGTATTTCGTAAAATATTTTTTACCTTGCCACTGCTCAATTTATCTTCACAAACCATGTCCACATGTTGTGTCATTCTTTGAGAAACTTCGAGTACTAACACACTGTTTATTCTTTCGAAAAACTGCCTGGCATTTAAAATTCCTTTATTTTTTAAGATTTTTTTATGTGGTGTAATATGATGATACCGCAACACCTTTTCGTGTATGGAACACTACGGCCACACCTTGCATCCGATAGAGTAAGACAACTCCTTGTTGGAATGAAAGTAGTTGGACCAGCTACCGTTCGGGGAAGACTCTACGATTTTGGTGATTTTCCTGGCGTCACAAATGGGAACGGAATCGTTCACGGCAACTTACTTCGTCTGTCTCATACTGAACAATTAGATCCTCTCGATGACTACGAAGAATGCCATGGTCTCTCACCCCTCTTTACTCGTTCGAGCACAAGCGCTCAACTATCTGACGGTTTTCGTGTTCCTGCTTGGATCTACTTGTTTAACCAGCACTTAAAATCGGGCATCCCGATTCTGAGTGGTGACTATGCCCAGCACATTCGAGATCGCTCCAATCACTGAATGACTTAAATGCCTCATGTCGCTAGAGGTGAACGCTAATTTTCTAGCACTGACTGCAGAGAATGCTAAATTTTCGGGCGTTCAACATAGACGTGTTGCAGAAGGAATCCCTTTTTTTAAGATGTTTATTAGTAATTTGTAGATGGCATGACGTTTGCTCCGTATACGATTAGGATAGCGTTCGACTCTATCAGGCACGGAACAGGCGGCTGTAACTGGAACTCCTCGGCTTCTTCTCGGCCCTGCCGGAGATGCAGATCGATGTCGTGTCGTCCTGCAGTCGACTAGCTTCATTGTTTTCTAATCCTCCTTCAAAACTAAGGACGAACTTCAGTTATGAGCACGAAATCGAAACTGGAATACATCTGGCTTGATGGCTATAAGCCAACCCAAAGTCTTCGATCAAAGACTCGAGTCGAGTCGGATTTTGGAGGGACTCTTGAAGAGTGCCCAATGTGGTCTTTTGATGGTAGCAGTACTGAACAGGCAACTGGTGGTGATTCTGATTGCCTGCTTAAACCAGTCGCTGTTTTTCCAGATCCTGGCCGAAAAAACGGCTACCTCGTTATGACCGAGGTTTTGAATGCGGATGGTTCTCCTCATGAGTCTAACGGTCGCGCAACCATTGCCGATGATGATGAAGACTTCTGGTTCGGTTTTGAACAAGAATACTTTCTATGGTGTACTTCCAACAATAATCCTCCCGGATTTCCACTCGGTGGTTACCCAGCGCCTCAAGGACCATATTACTGCTCAGTCGGTGCATCTAACGCACACGGCCGAGACTGTGTTGATGAGCACCTAGACGCCTGTCTCGAAGCTGGAATTAACGTTGAGGGAATTAATGCTGAAGTGGCTGCTGGTCAATGGGAGTTTCAGGTGTTTGCCAAGGGCGCAAAACGTGCTGGTGACGAAATCTGGGTTGCCCGATATCTACTCGAGCGCATCGGTGAAAAGTATGGATATGCGATTGATTGGCATCCCAAACCACTTGGCAAAACTGACTGGAATGGCTCTGGCATGCACGCAAACTTCTCGAATGAATTGATGCGTACATGCGGTGATAAAGACGTCTTCACAACCATTTGTGAAGGCTTTTCAGGCGTTGTTGAAAGGCATATTTCTGTGTACGGGGCAGACAACGATCAACGCCTAACCGGTCAACATGAGACACAGAGTATTGATCAGTTTAGCTACGGCGTTTCTGATCGTGGTGCCTCGATTCGTATTCCAGTTGGCACGATTGATGATGGCTGGAAAGGCCGGCTTGAAGATCGCCGACCTGCTTCGAATGCCGATCCGTATAAGGTTGCTGCAGCAATTATCAAAACAGTAAAAGCCGCTGCTGGAGCTGCTGTCTAATTTTTCTAAGACACGCTTTTGTACATGTAAAGGGTCTCCCAAAATAATTTTTGGGAGACCCTTTATTTTATACATTTTACTTTTTCAGTTTTTGCAACACATGAAGACTATATGCTGAATCAAGAAGTCGTATCGCGTCAAGCATTTCTTGCATTGTCTGAAAACGATTTGTTACTTTTTTCTCAATTGCTTTCATCACAATATCATCAAGCTCTTTTGGAACATTTTTCTCTAATGCTAGTGAAGATGGAGGGGGTGGATCATCATGGATGATATTTTCAAATGTTTCTTGAATGACACGGCCTCGAAAAGGCTCTCGAAGAGCAATTGCTTCGTATAGAACAACCCCCATACTAAAAATGTCACTTCGTTCATCAATCGCGGCCCGATTTGTATTGACCTGCTCAGGTGACATATAAAGAGGAGTTCCCGGTCGATCTCCCGCCATAGTCAATGACTGTATGGCTTCATCATCTTTCTTAATAACTTGTGGATGTTCAGGTGCATCATCAGGTTGTCCCCATACTTTTGCTACGCCCCAATCAAGTAATATGACTTCACCAAAATTTCCTACCCATATATTCTCAGGCTTGACATCCCGATGAATGACTCCTCTGGCGTGAGCATATAAAAGAGCCAGTCCAGCTGTCATAACGATCTCTACGCGTCGCCGGAGGTCAAACTCAAAAACCGTTATGGGATCTTTCTGGGCAACACGTGAAAGAATCGTAAATAGGTTTTCACCGGATATCCGCTTCATCGTGAAATAAAGACACTGTTGATGATCACGTCCAATTTCATAAACAGGAACTGTATTTGGATGTTGAAGTTGTGCAGTTATCCGAGCCTCCCGAAGCAGTCGACGATTTTCTTTCTCATCTAGCAAATACTTCGTGAGTAAGGACTTCATCACAACCGTGCGACCGGTCATTTGATCGAAGCAGCTGCGTAGAATCGCAGAACCGCCACGGGCCATTTCTCGGTAATTGGTGTATTTTTCAGTACCTTCAGGAATTACCTTTGGAAGCGCATAATCCGTTGCCGAAAGAAAAATTGGGCCCTGACCACCTTTTTGCGATGGCATCTTGTACTCCTTCTGAGATAAATTTGATGAAGTTCGTTACACGGAAACTACTACTCCATCAGGTGCTTTCGATAATGCTTTTAAAAATTTGTAGTACGAACCCTCACTGGCTCTTGCACTGCCTTATTTTGAGCTCTTCCTTATTCTGTTAAAGCACACGTGAAACAACCAAACAGCTTTATCACTGGACATAGAGGAGCCTCATCTGTTGCTCCAGAAAATACCTTATCAGCATTTCGGAAAGCATGGGATATCGGTTGTGACGCTATTGAAGGAGACTTTAGGCTCACTTGTGATGGAGAAATTATCTGCATTCATGATGCGAACACACGCCGGACCACCGGCATCAACAGGGAAGTCGCACAGACACCTCTTAAATTACTCCAAACACTCGATTTCGGAGTGTGGAAAGATATTCGTTTTAAAGGTGAAACCTGTCCAACCCTGAATCAGGTACTTTTGACCGTACCACCACATGGACACTTTTTTATTGAACTCAAGACAGGCCCAGAAATTGTAGAACCACTTGCTATATGTCTTCAAAGAACCTTACTGTCGAAAACACAGATTACACTTATTACCTTAAATCAAGAAACTGCAAAAAAATGCAGGGATTTCCTTCCAGATATTCGAATTCATTGGCTTACATCTTTTCAATGGCATAACAATCAAGCCTACACCTGCACCCCGTCACCTGATCAGATTGCTTCAATACTTGACGATATTGGAGCGAATGGAGTCGGCTTGCAAGCCCACCGTGACATTGTTACGCCAACATTTTTACAACAACTCAGAACTGAGGGTGTGTCTGAGTTTCATATGTGGACTGTCGATGATCCCGAAGATGCAATTTTTTATATCAGTGAGGGTGCTTTTGGTATTACTACGAACAACCCAGCAGCATTGGAAACACGTCTTCAATCATCTTAAATGGGTGTCATGAGGACTCTTTTACAACATTTTCAAGATTCAATAATCATGCCTTTTTTCTCGAACACAGAACGATATTGGTCTATAACAAGAAGTTTTTACAGAAACACGTGTTGCTCATCTGACGAGAGACGCCCTTCGAGATTATGCAGGATGCAGACGTTGGATTTACGGCTCCCCAACATGTATGGCTCGACTATAATGCCGAACTGCTAGTAAACTTACGGCTGTGTTAAAAGCAGTCATTTCTCCTGAAAGGAAACTCCTATGTCCTACCGATCACTCGGCATCGTTTGCACGGTTGCCTGTGCTTTATTCGTGAGTCGTATTGCTACAGCCGGATGCGGCACCTGTGACAAAACCGTTGTTGAAAATGCTGCAAATAGTGCTGATTTCAGTACTCTTGTTGCAGCAGTCAAGGCAGCTGGCCTTGCCGAAACCCTCTCCGGAAGCGGTCCATTTACAGTGTTCGCACCCACCAATGCAGCATTTGAGAAATTGCCAGCAGGTACTGTTGAAAAACTTTTAAAACCAGAAAATAAAGGTCAACTTGTAAAAGTTCTGACATATCATGTCGTTCCAGGAAAAGTCATGGCCAAGGACGTTGTCAAACTTACTAAGGCTAAAACAGTTGAGGGATCTGACGTTGCTATTGCTGTGAGTGGCGGCGGAGTCACCATTGATAATGCAAAAGTAATTAAAACTGACATCAATTCAAGCAACGGTGTAATTCACGTAATTGATACAGTGATTCTTCCAAAGAATTAAGTTTCTTTGGAACCTCATAAAAAATAAAAAGGTCACCAGTGCAGACTGGTGACCTTTTTTATTAATTCATTGTTCATTATGAAATTCATACTTCGAAAGAGTTTGCATGAGTTTCTCAGATGGCTGACATATAATACGATGTACGCCAAAATCATCAACGACACTCATTTGTGGTGTCACTTCGTGGATTATTTTTTCTTCAAGAAACACGTAAGCTTTTGGGTTCGGTGCAGGTTCTGTTTTTTCAAAATGATGACGATACTCAACAGGCAGTGCAATTTTGATAATTTTCGTACCTTGAATAGATGCATTTTCAATCACATCTCGCACCTCATAAACTTCTGTTTGGTCTTTTCCATGAGGAGGACCGTCTTTCAGAATCTTTCCCGGTAGAAAAACAACCCGAGCCTCCCCAACAACTAATTTGATTGGATTTGGTTCTTTGGCAGTCCACACGCTGACATACTGCTTTTTATCAACATCTTCAGCATTTGCTATGGAGTACCCAACGAGACAGTTATCACTGGCGACTAACACAACGAGTTCCGTTGGTCCAGTAAGTATTTTTTTCCTCAGTCGACCATTCTGAGCATTTCCCAAAAGAACCGCATGTTCCACCGGTTTCTCGACTGATTGAACTTCTGCGACAGCATGAATGGCCTCCGGTGGTGCGGCTTGAAGATCTATAGCTCCAAGCAAAGCAGCTATGACAAATAGGCCGCGCGCTATCATCCAAACTTTTACAAATGATGTCTTTTTTCTTTGCATGAATGAATCCCTCAGATGTCACCGTACTCTGGTGACCCTAGTTACGGCGTGGAACAAAAAGACTTTTGAGTAACGGGCCTAAAATCACATATGAGAGGATCATTGCAACTATGCGGACGGCATACATGGTCATAAGACTAGCTGCACTTCCAGAGAGTGCCATCTGGATCATTAAAAGACCCAGATAATGTCCAGCAAGAGGACATATAATAAAATAGATTAAGATAAGAAAAAGTATGCGCATACGTTCGAAACCAATCAGAAATAGTTGCTCATAAAATATGACTGTTCCGATTCTACGATTTCCTCACATGATTTCCCTATAAATTTCTGTTCGGTGTCGTATTTACGGATTTTAAAATGAAATGATGGGTATCACAAACTTCGATCGTCTTGAGAGGCTTATCTACAGACCTCTTAGCTCACGACCAGGATGGCTAAAAATCGCACGCGAAGATGCCACCGAGATTCTCTGGCTTGCCCATCGTGCCCGAGACAATCAAGACTTTGAATCACTTCAAGAACTTGATATTCAAGCCGGTCTTATAGCTGATGGAATACAATATCGCATGGACACTGATCTTTAAAAAGAAAACAGTTTCCTCAGCGTACTTAATCTGAGAAAACTGTTTTCTTTTTATTTTACGAAGTCCGTATTGTCCGCTCAATCAATCTTTTGTTCGGACAACATGTGGCTCCCCACACCGATCCCAGCGAATTGTTGCACTAAAGCCACAACAGCAATAATCGACATGTGTTACACCACTACCAATCAGTGCACATCGAGTTGATACATTTGGCTCCTCACAAACACAGCACTCCGGAATACAAAGAGTGACCGGTACTGGACAACCATCACAAGGACTACAAATCATTAAGCAAACTGCGACCTTAGGTGGTGGTGGACAACGATCTTTTCCACAACAACCAAACAGTCCAGCGTCAGCCTGACTTGCACCCAAAACTATGAAAAGCAGCGCTGCTGCTATCGCACATGTTTTCCAAGGTTTCACGTTGAAACTCCTTCGTGTTATCGAGAGCGAATTGAAACTATCCTCAATAGTACCAACGATAAAAATCGAAAGCGAGTTTTCAAAGTTTTTTTCCAAAAACCGCATTACCTGCGAGGTGCATACGTTTTATGGTAATTCCCAACCCGGACGATATGTTCGACTTACGAACTGGTTTACTGCAGGAACATTTGGACTTTTTAGGTTCTTCGCGTCCCACTCTATTCGTGTCCCCTCGTCAGCTCGTAGCGCGAGATTACCGATAAGAATAGTTTCCGTGAGACGACCCGCGTAACCAAAATTAGACATGGTTCCTGGCTCATAGTCACCTTTAATTGAACTCACAAATTCCCACTTCTGCCGCTGATCACCACTTCCTTTGAATGGTATCCGTGGTAGTGATTCAGCCGGTGGTTTGTAGTTTGTAAAATCTTCCTCAGGCAGCAGGAAGTATCGTGCTCCGTAGGAATCGGGAGAGACGAGGACACCCTTGCTTCCAACAACAACGGCACCACTCGTTTTCCGACCACCTTTTTTCTGTTGATCCACCTTCTTTTGGAATGATTCCGGTAATTGTTTGATGATTGCCTCTGGTGGCAGAGCACCCCCGTCGTACCAATGAAATTTACAGGGTGCCAGACCATCTCGCTGGCCAAACTCAAAGAGAAGGTGCGAACTTCCGGGAAATGTCTCGCCTTCAAAAATACCGGGGTTTTCTACCGCAGTGACCGCATCAGCATCAAAAAGCTTTAGCGCCATAATAGGCATATTCGTTGTGTGACACGCCATATCACCAAGTGCGCCAGTTCCAAAATCAACCCAGCCTCGCCAGTTAAAAGAGTGGTACGCTCCTTTTTTAAATGGACGCATCGGTGCCGGCCCTATCCAGCCATCCCAATTGAGATTTTCCGGAACTGGATCTTCGCCTGAAGGTCTTCCTCTTCCTTGTGGCCAAACAGGTCTGTTGGTCCAAATATGTACTTCGCCAACATCTCCAATAGCACCACTTCGTATCACTTCAACTGCCTCACGCAAACCATTTTCACTTGTACCCTGATTTCCCATCTGGGTTACAACGCCCATCTGCTCGGCTGTTTCACGCATTAATCGAGCCTCATGGATGGACCATGTCAGTGGCTTTTGACAATACACATGTTTCTTCATTTGCATTGCTTTTAATGCTGCAACCGCATGAGTGTGATCCGGGGTGCTGACCGTCACAATATCGATCTTGTCTCCGAGTTGCTCAAGCATTTCTCGAAAATCATTGAATTTTCCCGCGTTCGGAAACTCTCGAGACTTTTTGTCGAGGGTTCCTCCATCAACGTCACATAAGCCCACAATATTTACACCCTGTTCAGCTATATGGCTGGTATCACTACTTCCCTTACCACCAACGCCAATACACGCCGCTGAAAGACCTTGCAGAGCAGACTCGTCAGCTCGCAAAGATGGGCTTCTTCCTGACCAAACTCCAAAGCCAGCGCCTACGGCAACTGTGTGGCCCAGAAATTGTCGGCGGGATGTATTTAAACTCATGTGCGCTATTTCCTTATTTGTTGCAAATATCTTCTTCTTACACTTACTTCAACCACATCCAAGATTCTAAACTTATCGAAAGAAACACGTATTCAAAAAGATTCTATATTTTTAAAAATTTGTTCCCCATAGTGCATGACTTAGGTGTTTTTTGACTAATTAATAGCTCTTTTGATCAACTAGTGACCTCTTTGTTATTTCCTCGAAGGTACGGTGTTTCAATACACAGATGTTTCATCACTTAACCTTCTTACACATTTCTGTATAACAAAATAAAAATACACGACTTAAAAATATCGGACAAAAATGACCATGATGGACCACGTACTGCGTTTTCGCTTTCTACTTACGATATCCGTTGCATGCTCCTACAGCGTAATCGTGGCTGCTCCACCAGAAATCATTGTTCAAACAGACTGTGTCATCAAAGAAAATGACAGTGGAGAAATTGTTGACATTGACTTGAGTGACCGTACCCTCAGCGAATCACTCATTACGGCACTTACGAAACTTCCTAAACTTTCAGTGCTGCGATTACGACGAACCTCTATTAGCGATGAGCAATTAGGTCGATTCATTACCCTCAAATTGCGAATGATTGATCTGAGGAATACGAATATCACTGATGATGGACTCGTTCATCTTGCAAAGATGAAAAGTCTCGTTGATATACAACTTGAAAAAAGTAAAGTTACTGATATCGGTATACAACGACTTTCTGGGCTTAATCTGAAAAGTTTTAATGCCAATTACTGCACGAGCATTAGCAATCGTTCTCTGGCTGTTCTTGCTGCAATGCCATCAATGGAGCAAATTCAGCTTGATTACACCAAAATCAATGACGCCGGAATGGCTCTGCTTACCACAGCAAGCAGATTGACTCGCCTCCGTATTCGTGGCGTTGATATTACTGGTGCCGGACTTGCTCATATTGCACAACTTAAAAACCTGAGTCGTCTTAATCTTCGTGACACCTCACTTGATGACGCCGGACTCGCGGTCATTGCTGCCTTACCTGCCATCGATTGGCTCGATATCAGTGAATGTCGTCTCGCTACACCAGATGGCTTAGGGCAACTTAAAAAGGCATCTACACTTACCTACCTCGATCTATGGGAAACGAAAACAAATGATGATGTGCTTGCGACGTTCGGTGGATTAACAAAACTAAAATTTTTAAATCTCAAAGCAACATATGTAACCGACAATTCATTGCCAGTATTATTAAAATTGAAACAACTTGCCGAACTGAATGTCGCCGGGACCCAATTGACCGACACTAGTTTTCTTGCTCTTGGGAAAATACCATCGCTCAAAAAACTCAATGTCGCAAATACTGATATCGGATTTGATACAATTGATTCCTTGATTGAATCTCGCAGTGACCTCGAAGTCATCGAGTTTGAGAACTAGTTACTAATCAGCGAAGTGCTCTCCCTAGCTGACCGACTTTTATCTCGATTAGGTTTTCGTCATGCCTTCGAATTTCTCTGATTACGGCAACGTACAGAGCAATGTCGAACATTCTCCCAGCACCTCTCCCATTTTTTTCGCCAAGAAAATGGACGCCCACACGTCTTACAAATTTTCTTCGAATGCACACGATTCATTCTATTGAAAATGCCTCTCTAATCATGAGCAAATGGTAGCAAAGCCTGTTTCTCTGTGGCCTCAGAATCTCTTTGTTGATCCACAACCTGTTTTTTCCGTAAATTTTTTCGTTCCTGATCTTGTCTCATCGCGCCACGACGGTCACGACGACTACCGTGACGCACCGCTACGGCACATGCTGCATCACGTGCTTTTTTATCTTGACGCAACTCGGTGAATCGAGACTTTGCTTGTCTCAAAGCGAGTGCATGATCGACAATCGGTTTGGGGTAGAGCGAACCAATTGTACAACCAGATGATTGCTGGATATGAGCAGGCATCATCCATGGTGTATGGATAAACACATTGGGCACAGAGACCAATTCAGGAATCCATTTACGTATAAAAGTTCCCTGTGGATCTTGCTCTTTTGCCTGCTTAGTTGGGTTATAAATACGCAGCGTATTTATCCCAGTCGTACCACTCTGCATCTGCATCTGCGACCAATGAATACCGGGTTCAAAATCGAGAAAACTTTTTGCAAGGTGAATGCCTGTATCTCGCCAATGAAGCCAAAGAGAATAACTCGCGAACGATACGACCAACGCTCGCATTCGAAAAGGTAACCAGCCAGTCTTGTTCAGACTTCGCATACAGGCATCGACGAGCGGATACCCTGTACAACCACTCTTCCATGCCTGAAAATATTTGTCTGAAAAATCATTCTCACGCAGCCCATTCGCTGCGGACCACATATTTCTATGTTCTATGGCCGGCTCATCTTCAAGTTTTTGTATGAAATGACAATGCCAGTGTAATCGTGACTGCATTGATTGAATACTTTTTTTCCATCTTCGAAATTGTTTTTGAACAGACTGATTTTTTTCTGTCATCGCAAGAACTCTGACTTCAGATCGCCTCTGCTCTGTTGCCTGCCAAACTCGTCGAATTGAAATTGTTCCAAAGGCAAGATGTGGTGATAGTCGGGAGCAGGAAGATGGGGCTGTAACAGGTGATGAGATACCACCCGCATAGAACTGACCACGACGCTCAACAAAATTTTGCAGAATCTCTCCAGCGGCATGTTCACCACCGGTCTGACAATCAGACTGATTTACTTGATGACCAAGATCAGCCGGCTGAAGAAATCCCAAAGATGGTAGCTGTGACACCACCTTATTCAAATGACTCCTAGGTAACGGATGAACAACCGATTGAGGCTGTACCATTCGTGATTCCCAATGACTATTCCAACCATCTCGTGAGTTCAAACGTCGCACGACCCCGTTCTGAGAGAACTCTATAAATTTGACACCCACGGTCCGAGCCCAACAACGAACGTGCCGATCCCGAGCATAACTGACTGCTGTCCCGGTCTCTTCATGTGCAAAAAGCTTTTGGAATCCTGTTTCTATTCGCAGTTGTTCAAGAATAACAGTTGCGTCACCTTGCCTCGTGATCAGCCGAACCCTGAGGTTTTGCAACGACTTTTCAAGATCGATCAGACTCTCTCTCTGAAACGTAAGGTGCCTCGAATGCGTCTCAGGCTGCCCAAGAATTTCTGGCTCATAAATGAAAACACAAAAAACAGCCCCACCCTGAGCCTGCTTTACAGCGGCTGCCAAAGCTGCATGATCAACTACACGAAGATCTCGCTTTAGCCAGACACATAAAGGTGGAGAAATTTGGGACACGAAAAATCCAGGCGTTTATGTTCAAACACACTATTCTAGGCGTGTGACGAATCCTCGTCTTCTCCTCCTTTAGGACTCAAAGATCGGTATGAACCCGATTTCCTATTTCTCTTACCGGTACTTCTTCTTAAAAACCGGTACTTCTTCTTAAAAAACAGTATTCTTTTCAGTACCTACGAAAACTTCGTATTCTGCCCACCGGGGATTTGCTACTTCATACAGAAATTTGTCATGTCACCCCTTTTTTTCAAACTTTTTTTCTTGGTTACGTTCCTCTGTCTCACTGGGCACAATGCAGTAGCCCTCGCACAGAGTCCTGCGCCTAATAGTTCGAATATAGAAATCGATAATGAAGATCTAAACGAAAAGGCAACAGAGTCTATTACCGCAAGTATTGACTCACAGTTTGGAATCATTGTGGAAAACATGGCTAATGTTCTCTTTTGGGAACCAGTAAAAGCTGTTCCAATTCCGCTGATTGTCATTATCCTTCTTTGTGGGTCTATCTTTTTTACGATTTATCACAACTGGCTCAATATTCGTGGCTTTAAACATGCAATTGACATAACGCGTGGTCGCTATGACAACCCAGACGACCCCGGAGAAATCTCACATTTTCAGGCTCTGACATCAGCTCTCTCTGCCACAGTTGGACTTGGTAATATCGCTGGTGTTGCTGTTGCCATTCAGACAGGAGGACCTGGCGCAGTCGTCTGGATGATGCTTATTGGCCTTTTGGGTATGACTGCCAAATTTAATGAGTGCACTCTCGCAATGGTTTATCGAAAAGTTCGTCCTGATGGCACTGTCGATGGTGGACCGATGCACTATCTTGAAATTGGTCTTCAAGAACGTGGGTTTCCTTTTCCTGTAGCAAAATGCTTTGGTCTGGTCTTCGCTATTTTCTGTATTGGCGGATCCTTCGGTGGTGGCAATATGTTTCAGGCAAACCAAGCCACTTCAGCTGTCCGTGGAATGATCGGTGATAGACCTGGACTCGATTGGTTTTTTGGTGGTTTGTTGGCTTTTCTTGTTGGTCTCGTCATCATCGGGGGAATCAAGCGGATTGGTCAGGTAACTGAGAAAATTATCCCTCTTATGTGCGGCATCTATGTACTGGCTGGAATCATTATTCTCATCCTTCATGCAAACCAAATTCCTGAAGCCGCTGTGCTCATTGTTCGATCCTGCGTGTCACCCGAAGCAGCCTACGGTGGGTTTATCGGTGTCCTTGTACAAGGTATTCGTCGGGCAGTTTTTTCCAATGAAGCTGGGGTCGGATCAGCTGCTATTGCCCACGCTGCCGCAAAAACCGATGAGCCTGTTCGTGAAGGTATGGTCGCTATGCTTGGACCATTTATTGATACCGTTGTTATCTGCACAATGACAGCCCTGGTCGTCATTGTCAGTGGGGCTTACAACACGCCAGAGGCTGGCAAGGGTGTCGAAATGACACGTTGGGCATTCTCGGAAACGCTTAGCTGGTTTCCAACAGTACTCAACATATCTGTTTTTCTCTTCGCCTATTCAACAATGATCAGTTGGTCGTATTACGGAGAAAAAGCTTGGCAGTACATTTTTGGTACGACGAAAAAGGCAATCATTATTTATCGAATTCTTTTTCTTGGATTTATTGTTCTTGGAGCTGTTGCATCCTTAGAAAATGTGATCACATTCTCTGACCTCATGATTTTATCAATGGCTTTTCCAAATATTATTGGGGGTGTCATTTTAGCCCCTCGCGTCAAAGTGCTTTTACAAGACTATTGGCGTCGCTACAAAGCAAATGAATTTACCGTATATGAGTAACCAATCTAAAAAGGTGTACTATGGCACTTCATGCCTCCACAGTTGTTGTACCCATCGATTTTTCAAGTGCTTCAGCCAGTGCTATCAATACCGGGCTTGAGATCGTTGAAAATCCATCCCAGCTGTATCTCATCCACGTTATGTTGCCGTTAGAAACAATGTCGCCAGGTGTTTTACTCGGAGATGTTACTGACGTCTCTCGAACAGCAAAAGTAACAACTGCTTTAAAAAAGCTTGCAGAAACTCACAACGCAACGGATGCTCATCTTGCCGTAACCATTGGAACACCAGGCCTTGAAATTGCTGATTACGCAAAACGTGAGAAAGCGGATCTCATCATCATTCCATCTCACGGATACCATGGTCTCAAACGACTTTTTCTCGGCAGTGTCGCCGAACGCGTTTTGCGTCACGCCCCATGTCGTGTTCTTGTGCTTCGCAGGCCCGATTAGGAATAACGTTGAATGGTTGACAAAACCTATTCAAACGTAATCAGTTCTTCGATGGCATCTTCGTCCTCAAAAGGATCAAAACAGCCATCTAATGGGCCGTAGTCTGATGCAAAAATGGTATGGCTGGCAAAGATTTGGAAGTCCTCATTCATTTTTTGGCCTCGTATCTCTGGATGATACCCCACCGGCTTTTGCCGACATTTTATAGTGAAACCTATCTTTGCAGGAAATCTAAGCATACTGCTTGGTTTTATTGTACGAAAATTTTATCTTCGGGAGTCTAAATACAAGCTGATTTCATGAAACGCCAGAAAATGTAATTTCCTCTTCTGCCAGAAAGATTGTTATGTCGACCGCCAGCCCCACTACTACGCCCACAACTGATCCTTGGTTTCAAGACCGATTTGCAGAAAGAATTGGTGGAGCGGGTTATGGAAAAGGTACCGAAGTCTACAAATTTGAACTGATCAAACGGGCAAAACGTCAAGCACTTGCTGAACACCCTGAACGAAAAATGCTTGACTTTGGTATTGGTGAAAACGATGAAATGGCACCAGAGGGTGTCCGAGATGTCATGAGGCGGGAGATTGATCAGCCAGAAAATCGAGGATACGCTGACAACGGTATTTTAGAATTCAAAGAATCCGTGGCATCTTTCATGGAGCGAGAATTTCAGGTGGTTCTTGATCCGAACAAAGAAATTAATCATTGCATCGGATCAAAAACTGCTTATGCAATGCTTCCAGCTGCTTTTATAAACCCCGGAGATGTCACACTCATGACTGTTCCAGGCTACCCGGTTGCTGGAACTGCAACGCAGTGGCTTGGAGGCGAAGTCTATAATATTCCTCTTTTACCTGAGAATAATTTCTTTCCAGATCTTGAAAATATTCCAAGCAACATTCTTTCTCGCAGCAAAATTCTCGTTCTCTGCTATCCGAACAGTCCGACTGGTAAGACTGCAACTATTGAGTTTTATGAAAAGGTTGTTGAGTTTGCAAAGAAAAATCGGATTGTTGTTGTACAAGATGCTGCACATATGATGCTTTCCTACGAAACAGCACCTCTGTCCTTCTTATCTATCAAAGGTGCAAAAGATGTTGGAGTCGAAGTTCATTCGATGTCGAAAGGATTCCACATGATTGGCTGGCGACTTGGCTGGGTCTGCGGTCATGAAAAGATTGTCCAGGCATTTGCAGATGTAAAAGACAATTGTGACTCTGGTCAGTTTATTGCGATCCAGAAAGCTGCTGCTGCTGCACTAGGAGATCCTCACATTCCCCATCAGGTTCGGGAAAAATATCGTCGTCGACTTGAAAAGCTTGTTGGTGTTCTGCGAAGCGTCGGCTTTGAGTGCGAGATGCCTGGGGGCACCTATTTTCTCTATACAAAAAGCCCGAAAGGTGCCGGCGATCAAAGTTTTGCAAATGCTTCTGAGGCAGGGCAGTTCTTGATTAAAGAACTTTCAATCTCCACAGTCCCTTGGGATGACTGCGGAGCCTTCACTAGATTCTCGGTGACTTATGAAGCCCATGATGAAACTGCTGAAAATGAACTTATGGCTGATCTTCACAGCCGCCTCACACAGGCACAACTAAAATTCTAACATCACGACACTTCCGTACATCATAAAGGACGAGCACATATGCCTATTCGCATCGTCCATACCGCTGACAATCACATTGGAATGCCGTTTCGACAGCATGACGATGAGACTCGAACACGACTTATCGAGGAACGCTTTACAGCTCTTGAGCGTCTGATTTGTGAAGCGAATGAAAATCATGCTGACTTTTTTGTAATCAGTGGTGATCTTTTCGATTCATCACGCGTAAAAAATTCGTCTATCGAACGAACCGTTGATGTGCTCCGCCACTTCACCGGAAACTCCGTCCTTGTCCTTCCTGGCAACCATGATTTCTTCAGTGGCGAAGATACCGAGGTCTGGAAACGTTTTCGGAAGGCTTCTTCGGAATTTTCTAATATAGATTTACTGGTAACAACCGCTCCCGTTAGCTTTGATATCGACGGAGAAACTGTACAGTTTTTTCCTTGCCCCTGCCCGTCAAAAACTGGCAGAGAACCTGTTACGGGCTGGATACCTTCTGTCGAGCAGAACCTTGAGGCTCTACGCATTGGTATCGCGCATGGCAACGTCGAGGGACTAGGCCTCGATGCTGATGATCGCTATTTTACGATGACAATGCCAGATCTAGAATCTCTGGGTTTGACTACCTGGCTATTAGGACATATCCATGTCCCCTTCCCAACAACCCCTTCGGGATGTGACTCGCCAATTTTTATGGCTGGAACACACACGCCAGATTCAGTCCGTTGCAGACATATTGGCTCAGCATGGCTTCTCGATTTTGAAGAATCACAACTGAAACAATACAAACAATTACATCCCGGAAGATTGCAGTTCATTCGAATTGAACAAAATCTTCACGGTGGGCATGACATTTCCAAACTCGAACATGCCTGTGATGCCCTGGATCCAGATCGCGTTATCCTTGACTTAAAGCTGTCGGGACAACTCTCAAGTGATGAACAAAATACATTGAATCAGTTGTTACAAAAAATTGAAGATTCGTTTCAATCCTGTTCTCTCTCTGTGAATATTAAAAAGAAAATTGATAAAGATATTATTGGAGCTCATTACCCACAAGGAACACTCGCTGAGCAACTTCTCTCCAAGCTTTTAGCCGACCAGAATCACCCAAATGATGTCACACTTGCTCATGATTTGATCAAGGAGATCTCGAAATAATGAGGCTATTGTCGATACGGCTCCATCCATTTGGAAAATTCCAAGATTCTTCATGGGACCTCTCTGATCCTCTTGTTGTCATAAGTGGGCCCAACGAGACTGGCAAGTCAACGTTACGGCAGGCAATATTCCATAGCCTCTTTACACCTACTAATCTCACTCCATCTCGTTTTCGAAACCTCATCGCGCCGTGGTTGCCTCTTCCAGCAGGTGACTACGTAGCCATCACTCTTGATATCGAGGACAACGGCACACATTATCAGCTCAAAAAGCGATGGGGTTCCCAGTCAACGTCTCACCTGATGACTCCAGATGGGTCAGCTCTCAGTGACACTGAATCAATTGCGAGAATTCTTGAAAAGCTCTGCGGCCATAACGAGGCGACATTTCGCCATATCTTTTTCACAGGCCATGATGAATTAGAGAATACGATAGCAAAACTAAAAGCCAATTCTTTGGAACTTCGAGATATTCGTAGTCTTGTTCAAGCAGGAAATGAGACAGCGGGTGACATTGACCAACGAAGATTTGAAGATTTACTTGAACAGCGTATTAAAAAATATTTTGGCCGTTGGGATGTTAACCGTCAGCGACCAATTCGACAAAATGGACAAGAAAAATTAGTTGGCAACGAATGGAAGCAAGGCGTAGGGGAAATACTCACCGCTTGGTACACATGGCAGACCTTAATTGCCGAACAAAAAACAATTCTTCGGATTGAAAAAGAAATTGATGCTATTACATCTCAACTCATCACAATCGAAGAGCAAGTAAAAACAGATCAAAAATTTCTTTCTGAGTTTGGTCCTTTACGTGATCAATTATCTGAGCGAAGCGTCATGGAGGAGCGGATCTCCAGGCTTACAAGTGAGCTGAAATTACTCAGAAAAGTATTTGCTGCCTGGCCCACAGCTCATGCGTCAGTCGACGCATGGAAAATACAAAGAGATTCTCTTGTTACACAATCAAAGAATCTTGATGATGAAATTCGTATAGCACGATTACGGGAGCAGGCCGATGATATCACGCACAATTACCACGCCATTGAGTCTACAGAAAAAGAGATGCACGAAGCTCAGGATGCCATGAAAAAACAGCGTCGACCTGAGCCAGAAATACTCTCAACTATTGAAACACTCCACAATGAAGTGACTCACCTTGAAAACGTACTTGCTGCCCAGTCATTGACGTACTCTATTACCTCGGATTCAGCACAATCGGTTGTTATTACACATTCTGACGACCCACCAGAGCAGCGTGAGATTCAAAAAATTCCATTTACTGGAACAGCATCCGGCCGGATTCGAATCGAATCATCCGGGCTCATTATCACCGTGGGCAGTGGCACCAAAGACGTTGAAGAAGTCTTTCGAGAACTTCACAAAAAACGAACTTCTTTAGGTCTTACACTTGAAAACTGCGGTGTTTCAACTGTTGCGGAAGCCAGGGAACAATCCTCCTCCTACGACAGTCTTGCGCTTCGTATGAAATCAAAAAAGGAAACATACCGAGCACTTCTGCAAGGCAAAACACGGGCAGAGTGGGATAAGCGGTTCGCAGAAATTGAAGGACTCCGAAAAACACGAGACAGCAAAACAATAGAGCTTGAACTCGAGGCTGTACGTCATTCAATTTCTACAGGTGAACAATCCCTGAAAACACATCAGGAGCAGATTCAATTGTGGGAAAAATCTTATACGAACCTTGAGGCACTTGGAGAGAAGCTTGTTACAGCTCAGCACGATCTTCGTACCGCAGAAACAACACTCACAACCTTGCCACACGCCCCATCAAGCTTTCCGTCGAGTGATGCGTTTGTACACTCTCTTGATTCTGCCCAAGAACGAATAAACATAAATAGTGAACCAAGATCCACACTCGCGGCTCAACGAGGAGGGCTCGAAGGTCAGCTAGGGGACCGTCGTAGTGAAGACCTTGCAGAGGAAGCGGATAACGCAAGAAACCATTTCGAACACATCTTGGATGAAGGCAACTCGTACAAACGAATCAAAGAAACGCTTTCTGGCGTTACTCCAATCGATAACACTTCTCTGGATGAATTTAATAAACGTGTTGCAGAAATATTCTCCACTATTTCTGAAAGTGATTCGCAGATAGATTTTCTTGATGCACTTCCTTCACACATTACTCGTGGCAAGATAACAATGTCACCAGAAAGACTCTCACAAGGTGCACGCGGGGCTCTTGCGCTCGCCATCCGCCTCACTCTCGCTGAGTTATATCTACAATCTGCCAGTGGTTTTGTAATGCTGGACGATCCACTAGTACATCTGGACAAGGAACGTTTGGGCGAAGCAATTTCTATTTTAAAATCATTTTCGAAACGATTTCCTGTGATCTTTTTTACGTGTCATGAACAGCAAGCGGATTTACTTCGAGTTTAACTTTGGATTCATTCCGCAATGAAGTCATTCGTTCTGCAAGACCAGTTGCACGACGAATAGGCTTTTGGACTGCTGCCTTAAGAACATTTCGAGGGCACACAACCGTTACTTTTTTGATTGCTCGCGTCACCGCTGTATACACAAGTTCACGAGTGACAATACGGCTATGATGTTCTGGCAAAATAACAACTGCATGTTGATACTCGGAACCCTGACTTTTATGAATCGTAAGAGCGTGTACCGTTGCGACATCCTCGAGTCTTGACACTGGAACTCGAACATGTTGACCAGGTTGACCAAAGATTGCCTCGAAACGATTGTGACTACTGGATGAGGCTACGATTACCCCAACATCACCATTAAAAAGTGCCAGTGACCGGCAATTTCGAGTAATCATGATTGGTTGTCCTATGTACCAGGGCATGGCCTGCGTAATTCCTAGCTTTGACTCGACACGAGCATTCCATTGTGTCACCCCTGAGAACCCTTCTCGGTGTGCGCAAAGAACTTGCATTTCCTGCTGTATAGCAAGCGTGTTATCGAGATCACCGTGTTCTGCAACATTCTGCAATCTCTCTGCGTGAGCGACAATCTCGGCTACCAGTCCGTTCACGGCCCGTCCGTTTGTTGATTCAATCCATTGAACATCTGTCTGATTGGCCTCAAGAACCGCTAGTGTTTGGGCAACATCGCCTGCTCGAATTGACTCAGCCAAAGCCTTGATACCCGGTGCGTCTTTCGCACGGTGGATGGTGGTCAATTCTGCAATTTTTTTATGAAGTGGATGTTTTTCAAAATGGTCTGAGCGAAATCCAGCAATATCTCCTAACACTGTTCCGGCATCAACACTGGCAAGCTGATCAGGATCACCTACAAGAATAACTTCTGCATCATCTGCAAGAGCCGTGAGCAAGTGATACATCAACGAACTTGATAACATCGATGCTTCATCAACAATGACCATATCGTATGGCAAGCGATTTCCGGCATGATATCGAAACGGCTGTATTCGAGATGGGTTGTAATCTAATAACTTATGAACTGTACGAGCTGGTTCTGCTGTCACGGCAGCTATGACGCTCGCTGACGCACCGACGTCTAAACATCGTTGCCGTAGCACATCAGTCATTCGTGATGCCGCTTTACCTGTTGGTGCAGCAAGGCCTAATCTTGGCCAAGATTCTTTTGTACTAAGCCTAGAAAATCGCTCAACCAAATCTTGAGCAATTTTTGTTGTTTTACCAGTACCAGGTCCACCAAGTAAAACGCGTACTTGCCGGCATGAATCTCGCATTAATACCGATGCAATATCCTGCTCTTCCGAGAGAGCTCTTGCAAGATACAGTCGATGACCGTCAATGATAAACGGTCGTCGATCCTCAGAGTCGGTAACAAGTGACTTGACAGCCAATAAAGAATCCAGCCATATGCTTGGCTGTACTGGCCAGTCGAGTGCATCAACGGCACCTATTTCAATTCCACCAGCCCACTCACTGATATTATCAAAATCAACACATGTGTGACCGTCCCGTACGGTCCGAAGTGCGAGACAAAACCCAACCCAAGCAAGAAGACTTGGCTGTTCTTCACAATCTCGATTCGCGATTGATACCAATACCGTGGCTGCCGCAATATCTTCACGTCCGAAAACTCCGAACTTTCTATAGTCTTGCAATTCATGAGGTGGCATCATGTAGTTGCCTCATGTTTTCCAGCGAGCAGATCACTAAGTTTTTGCCAAAGTCCTTTCGGTGCCTTCCAGGTAAAAACACCATATCTTCTTCCCTGATTATCTATTGGTGTATCTGCCCCTTTCATGCCACGAGTAAATACGTAGACAATACCAACGATACATTGATCTGGATTTACCTGAGGGCGTCGCCACCTCAACATTCTATATAGTGCCGTTCCGTAGAGAATTGCCTGCAATGGATAATGATGAACCTCCATCGCCTCAATGATTCGTTCTGGTGCATAAGCTTGTAAAGGATTTTGCATTCCAGCCGTATGCAAGCGGTTGCTTTTGTAGTCACAAATTGCCAGTTTCGGCTGATCTGATCGACTGCCCGGTAACCCGAGCACCGCATCAACAGACCCAGTGAGTAGACCCCCTATTGGAATTTCAAAAGCTGGACCACAAAGTATTTCAGCATAGTTGGCGAGAGAATCTTGAGGTGGCAAACATTCCTTAAGAACTTTTCCTACAGAAGACACTTTTATGTTTTTTTGCTGACCTCCTAGTCCCATTTCAAAACCCATCTCAGGAATGCAGCGTGACGGTGGGATATCGACTAAACGAACATTTCCAAAGGGCCCTCCAAGTGGTGTTGTCAGCGTTTCTTGCACCATCTTGCTAAGATTTTCACCAAAATTCCTGAGTCTCCCGTTTGATGTTTTATCCTTCACAATTCGTTGTATTTCTTCTTCCAGAGGACTACTTGTCGTGTCTACCTCTTCGAATATTTGATGGATCGTACTACCAACAGTCACACCTGCTGGAAAATCTATTACCTGCTGACCTGCCGTGTTCCCAGATTCAGCCAGCAATGGTTGACTTGTTGTCTGCATAGCATGCTCGTCATATCCACCCCGTTCGGGCCGGTAGATATCTTCATGGCCCCGAGTAGCAATGATGCTACTGAAGGACATCCTCCGTGAAGAACACACCACAGGGGGCAACGCAGCATTAGTCATACTATTTACAGATGTCGCTGCCTTCAGATTGCGTTCGAGTCGTGCCGGCAGATCGCTTAAGTAAACACATGTATTCGGAAATGAAAACGACTGGATAATACTCGGTACTTTTCCATCCGCTATCAAAATTCCTAAGTAGTGCTCTGCTCGAGTTGCAGCTACGTAAAAAAGTCTTTTAGCCTCTTGATCTTCTGCTTCATGCTGGCGTTGGCGTGCTGTTTTTGATGCTCTTTCAACAGCAAAACCGATATCGAGTTTACGTCTGCCGTCATCATCATAAAAAACCGTTGGATAGGATTTAGCATGGACATTTTTTATTGCCGGCTTCCAAAGATCCGCCACGATAACACATCGAAACTGCAATCCCTTTGCCGAATGCATTGTTAGTACTCGCACTGCATCAGCGTCACTCTCAATGCGCCGACTAACAAGATCATGCCTTGGATCTTTCTTTGATAGCCGTACGATTGTTTCGACAGCTTGCTGAGGACTACACCCACCGGAAGGGCCAATCGCATCAAGTGCCTCAAGAATATGAAGAAAATCTGTCAGATTTCGTTCACCATCAGAACCAGCAACGATATGCTCCATCATGGACACTTCTTGTTCAATCGCCACGCCAAAAGCGGCAATACCATTCCGCACGAGCACAACCGAGAGCTTCATGAGCTCTTCCTGCACTTGATTCATGACAGCATCATCGAGGAGACCACTCTCCGATAGAGCGTAGCCAAAAAAACATGTGGCGGCCGCCCTCCGTATATGCCCGTTACTTGATGGCTTTTCAATAGCTTCAAGAAGAAGCCGTAAATCAAACGCCATACGGCCAGTCATCACACTGTTTGTACCACCACTCACTGCAGGAATACCTTCTTGGGCAAGTCGCCGTTCAATCATACGGCTTACACTTCCTGTGCGAGTCAGTATACAAATATCACTAGGCACCAAAGCACGTGCTGCTGTTGCTTGAGGCGATTTTAATTGCACCTGATCCAACAAGTGTATGACTTTTCTTACAGCCGGCTCCACGAGTGATTGTTGGCTGTCTGTCTCACCTACATGAATGATCTCAAGAGGCTCTACGTCTCCTATCAGGCAAGATGCCTGGTGGTTACTTGAAGCAGTAACGTGACCGTATGCAATCCCTTCTCCAAAACTTGTTTCTGAAAATACTTCATTCAGACATTCCACAAGAGGCTGGTCCGAACGCCAGTTTGTGGCAAGAGTTCGATGATTTTTTTCTTTCTTCGTAAAATTAATATATGCCTGCACATCAGCACCACGAAAACTGTAAATAGCCTGTTTTGGATCACCCACACTCACTAACGATCTTTTATCATCACCCGGAAACAACCGTGTAAAAAATTCCCACTGCAGCCTATCTGTATCCTGCGCCTCATCAACAATCGCTACTAAAAAACGCTGTCGTAGTCTTTTCACAACAACAGATTCTGAATCTTTTACGAGTTCGCATGCACGTCGCAATAGGTCATTTGAGTCCGGTGTTACTGCCATCGCACTGTGGACACGCTGTACACAATGAGCTAGTAAATCCTTCAGATTCTGTAGACGATCGATCAGAGCTTGATCAGCTATCTCTTTTTCATCAAACCACATTTCAATAAAAGGATCACCTAGTAATGTGATTAGACACGATCGTAGTGTCGCCTCGTCCCAACGTAGTCCCGATGCAGCAGCGCTCACAATTTCATCGTTTACAACTTCGCTTACAATACGATTCGTTTCCTCAGCATCAACGACTGTTTCAAGATCAACACCTGCTGTTCTAAGCACCCGACTACAGACACCATGAATTGTTGAGATTGTTGCCGTGTCGAATTCAACCAGAGATCGTTCAAGCCGGAACGCTCTTTTTAGTCGTTCTGGCTCATCAATATCGAACAATAACTCTGTAACCGCATCATTTTCCTGTGAACCTGTACCCCGTAGATCTGCTGCAGTTGCAATGAGTCGCTGTCGAATTCGATGTCGCAACTCCATTGCTGCATTACGAGTGAACGTTGTTATGAGGATATTACTGATCCGCAGGTCATCACGGAGAGCAAGTTCCCGAGCTACGAGCGCGGCAACGGCATACGTTTTTCCCGTACCAGCACTCGCCTCAACGATCATGCCATTACAAATCTGATCATTCGCGAGGTTAAGTTTCATTCTGGAGAATAAATGTTGGTTCGTGGCTTAAAATAAGTAAGCGCAACGTATGGCTTAAAAAACTTCTTATGTCGTTCATGATCTAAAAAGACATTTTCGAATACTGGACTTCGACCATAAACAACTACTTCGAGACTTTTTTCAAAAGATTTGTGACTGACAAAAGAATTAAATGTTCTTTTTGATTTATTTTGATCATTAAGAAACTCAGCAGCAGCCTTGCCAAAACTGCTGTAAGCACTCACCGCTGCCTGCTGATAAAGTTCACACAGAGCTCCCAGAAGATTTTTGGCCGTCTGGCTATTAATACTCGCGTTGAGCATAACCTCACGAACCATAACCGCCTTGCGAGGTTTTCCCTTCGCATCAACTGCATTGGGTGACCACTTTTCATGCTGACTGTACACGCAGGCTCGAGTTATCGGTACGCCAGCAGCCCTCGCCAAGAGTAATTGGCCCAGTGCAAGATACTTGGGCCTCTGGAATTGTGCTGTCGTCTTTGCCCCAGGGGAAAGGAAAATAAGTGATGTCGAGTCGTCCTTGCTGATCTGCAGTGTTCCTGAAATCTGCACATTATTTACCTCAACCCGAATCATTTCTGGTTGCCTATTCATAAGCGACAGTCCATCTTCATTAGTCTGCTGAACGACAGCCTCAGCAAATGCTGTGATTTCCTGTATCGCAGCCTCACCAAATCCCCAAATTGGAACATCACCGTCTGCTCGAACAGACTCCGTCCAAATATGTTCGAACTCTTTACTCTGATCACTGTTGAGAAACCGATGAATATAATTATCCCGTAATTCACGTTGTTCAGACGGTGATAACGCCAGTGGAAGAGTTGCAGGAATTTCAACATCATCATTTCTCCACGGATTAATCGCCAGTGTTTCACGTACGAATGGCCACAGTGGGTCATGCATAAACGCAGCAAGTGATGTCAATTCAAGGAGTGTTCGGGGTGGTGGTAAGGTAGACCTGAGTCGTACAGGCTGAGGTTTTGCTCCCAATACTTTCGCAACATGTAAAGCTTTTTGATCGTGACTCCAGACTATGTCTGGCCGAATACCATGTATTTCAAAGTTTTTGTGGCTACATGCGTGCCGAGGATGGAACACTTCGATTTCGCTGTATTCCTCACCATTCCTATTCCGTAGAGGCACACCATGCCGGCCTACAAAATCAACAAATTCAGCAAGTGGTGTTATCAAAGGCAAACTCACATTTGTCGAAACACTCATTCCAGTGCACGTGATTATTAATTGGTTGCGGGCGGATAGAACAC